>Ga0307507_10002606_pt1 | contig 37222 bp, 4 predicted proteins | sample 7_EM_MG_FD_207223 | JGI IMG/M metagenome (GOLD analysis project Ga0307507, IMG submission 207223) | Populus trichocarpa ectomycorrhiza microbial communities from riparian zone in the Pacific Northwest, United States - 7_EM | ecosystem: Host-associated > Plants > Roots > Unclassified | place...
TTCTATAGAGCGAGAGGAGGGCTTTTAAATGGAGGTATCGGCGAGCTGAGCGGTGGTGTATTAGGGGGCGATATACCGCGTTAAAGGTAATACAACCGTCATCTACTAGGCAGGTGGCCTGCCTTTACAAATCACGCCCATAATCTCTCAGACGCTTCGCAGAGGAATTGGGGTGGCAGGGGTGGTAGGGTGTAGCGCGGCGTTCTATTGGCTAATAAGTACCCATGAGTTGGAGCGACCGTTTAATTAGCTTATAAGTTCCTGTGGCGCGGGCCGGGGCAGGGGGTAGCCGCCTCCTCAAATTCCTCGGCGAAGCGGATGAGTCAACTGAGATAATAATATTATGTGAGATAGTTGTGACATGTCGTGATGTAGGCGATGTGGTCGTGCCAAGAAATTTTTGGCGGTCTCGGTGATCTAGCGGTCTCGGTGATTAAATACGTTAGCTTTATAATTAATAAATACCTCTACCCTATTAGCCCCCGTGATATTAAGTAAAAAGCGCCGCTAGATGGGTAATATATTAATAATTAAATTACCTACCCCTACTATAAATATAACAGTGGTTAACCGGTAGACGCCTATCTAAATACTAACTAGAGTATCTACTAAGTAGATATTATGCTAGGTAATAAAGGAAGAAAAAATTAAGGTTATTTTAGAGTATTTATGAGGTGAGGATGTAGATAGGGAGGCCAATTAATAGAATAATAGAGTATATTGTAGACAGACGAATCCTTAAGGGAAAAGGAGGAGTTTGTGCGAGGTAAGGAAGGTTTTCCCTAGGCACGTGCAGCGCACGTGCCTCACAGGCGAGTCACCTCTGGGGTTATCTTATAAATCAAACCCCCGAGAAGAAATTGCGCCACGGCGTGGCGCTAAAGGCTAGTGCTGCGCTTGTAGAGTCCTGTAAACTCCTAAGCTAATAAGATTACCTTACCCTAGTCCTATAGACTCCTGCAAACTCCTAAACCAATTAAATTATACTATATACATACTAGGCCTATAACTACGCCCAGGCGTTATAATATAACTTAGGAACTTAACCTGCTTAATATTAAAGATATACTTTAACGCCTGTCACGATGACGATGTATTATATGCAAACGCTAGATGAACAAGCATCAGATTCGTAGAATTGATAGCTACGTACGGCTGTCGTGAAGACTCGAGAGGATTGCTGGAGAGTTCGACAGGAATGCAACTGCGGCTGAATCTATATAGGGGCAATCGGGGCGGATAAACTATCTGCCAAGCGATATTAAACAAGGAAAGGAAAGCTACGCGTCTAGCGTAGCGCGTGTCGCGGGCAGTCCCGTGACAACGCCTTAGCGTAGAGGCCTAATTATCTAAACGTTCCAGCACTTCGCGGATGTATTACTTATACTAATTTTTATCTTCTAAGTAGATTAGAATATTATCTAAATAGATAACGTATATATAGTTAACTAGTCCTCCTAAGGCTCTATAAATATATAATTAAAATATTATAGGCGTATTAGCTAGCCTAAAAGGTATTACTAGATACTTAAAGTAGCCATATTAGGTTTTAAAAGTGGTCTTCTACTTATCCCCTTTTTTAATACAGAGCCTATAATAGGCGTCTTATAAATTTAGCTTTATAAAAATCTTAACTCTAAATAGTTAATCTAGTATTTTATTAACCAGTAATAGTAGGTAATAGTTCTTAATTATAATCTTATTAAAACCGTGATAGTCTATATATAGCCTTATAGTTCTATCTAGTTTTAGGATAAAGAGAATTAGCGTACCTGCCAGTAACTTACTAGGCTATATCTATCCTTTTTCTAGTAAGCTATTAAGGTACTTCTATAGGATCTTAAGCTTTTTATAAAAGAGGTTATAAATAGAAAGGGTTAGTAGTTATTTACCTTTTTCTAGATTAATTATATAATTATATTTTAAGTTCTACTAAAGGACTTTAGCTTACCTACCTAAAAATACCCTTAGTAAGTCCCTTAGGCCTATTAGAATATTTAATAAATTAGGGTCGCGTTTATCCTCTATATTATTATTAGGTAGGTCCTAAAGCTCCCTTAAAACGCTTATAGGTAGCGTCGCGCGCTATAGTAGCTAGTGGAGAATAAGGTATTCTTTAACGCAGCGTTTAAGGTGCCATAGTATACTCTTTATATATTGCTTAAGCTAAAGTAACCTATATGTTATGGGACACCTCCGTGACACCTTATACACGTCCACCTATTTCTACCTATTTCCACCAACGCAGCAAAAAGAGACTGACCGCGAGACGACAATCCAATAGCAATCTGCCGGCAGTCTACGGCAATCTAGAAAATAATAAGAGCTTTAGTTATTTTTAAGCCGGCTTAAGAATAAGCTAACTAGTAATGCTAACCGTTACCTATAAGGGGACTTTATAGATAGGGGGCTATAAGGACACGATTATGGAACAGGATAGATTGGTAAGAGAGACAAATCCTTAAGGAGGTAAGGCCTTTAGGATTGTGGAGACTATATACTACGGGCACGTGCCTTTGGCATGTAACTGGCGACTAACCAAGGGGTATCCGGAGGTTGTTCTAAGGGCAACCCAAGGTGTCCGCAATAATATCCCTTATATTACCCCTCCCCTTCTTACGGTTAGCCCCTAATTGCTATTACCTTGCAGTAGGGAGATTATAAGGGCTTATCCCAGAAGGGGTTTGGAGTAATATTAGGGAGATATTAGTATACCGCTATATATTATCTATCTATCTAACCCCTACTTTAAACTCCTAAAAAACCTTATTAAGGGAAAAAATATAACTAGAGAAAAGACGCGAGGATTGCCCGGAGACCTATTAGAAGCCTACTAGAAACATGCTAGTAACTACCTAGGTTAACCCAAGGATTTTTATATAACTTTATATCCAAGCCTTTATACTAGTCTGCAATTAATTATAAGTGTTATAGGTAATTTGGTGCTCCTAGTATAGTTCCATAGAACCTTTTGGTATGGGATTTAACGTATAAAGCCTTAGCTTGCCATTATCTTTAACTATTAAGATATTAATCTGTAATCTTTTCTTATAATCCTTTACATCACTAACGCATTACTCCTACCTTTACCCTTAGGCTTATTAAGTGCGGTTAAGGTATCAATTAGTTAATTAAGGAGACTTATCTCCCAAGATTTAGTGCCTATACTTTTAAATCTAGTAGTCCTGTGCTATATTTTGGCGTAACTCTACTACCTAGCAATTAGGAGAAATACTCCGCAATAGCACCTATAGCTATTATACGGTTGTCAAGAACGTTTATAACATTATTCTTTTAATACTATAGTATTATTTAGGTATAATTTAGCCTATATGCGTCTTTAATTAACGTCTTAATTGCCTTCCCCGGCCGTGTAATTAGTTTTTCTTATAAGGAAGTGATGGCTAAATGGCATATATGCGTGTTTCCTTCCTTCTGAATTGCGCTATTATAACGGAGTTATATTAGTAAGGTTGTGGCTATATACCAAAAGGGTATTAGAAGGTAAAGTATAGAGACACTTTACTTATCAAGCTTGGTTCTTTTCCTTAACACCTTACTTTCCATCATTAACCTTTATCCAATTTTGGACGTATCTTTAATATATCATTAAGATTTTCTTCCTTACCATTATTAATTTAATATACCTCTTCGTTCTCCTACTAACTGCTCTTCTAAGTAGATTCCTTAGCATATCCTAGCCCTGCCGCTATATATAGAACCTTAACCTCCGCTAACCTGCAACTAGTACTAGTCCTACCTAAATGATTTTGCTTATATGTCCTTAAAGGACCAGAAGTTTAATAAAAAGATTCTGGATACTTGTAATAAGACTTACTATATAAGATCTAACACCTTTAGTCCTTATAATTGATGCATGCGTACTAAGAGCAATAGTTGCGTTAAGGTAAGCTTTTCTATCCTTAATAGGTTTCTATTACTAACTTTAGGCTTTAATATAGCCTGGGCCTAAGTAGCAACGATCCTTTAATATCTTTAACTACTATATTGCCCGGGCTCTCTCTTAGTCCAGCGCTAATACTAAACATTTAGGTTAAATTTAAGACTATGCTATAGCTATCTATACTGATAATTCCTAGTAAGCTAGCTAGTAACATCTAATAAGGGAGTAAGGCTAGTATACTGAGGATAGGGTGAAGGATGGGGGTAATAAGAAGAAGGTCGCTATCTACTATAAGAAGGAGTTCGCGCATACGCGTTAAGTTTTAAAAGAGCATAATATAATGCGGTATTAGGTAGGTTACCCTTTGGGTACCTAGCGGATGGGTAACTAACGGTTGCTATAGTAAGGTCTTAGTAGTTCTGGTCTATGCTAGCTAGCTAACGTCTCCGTTTATTCTGGGCTTAAGCGTATCTTTATTAACTATAAGCTTACGCCTTAGGAACTTTATTAGTATTGGTTTGGACCTAATATTAGTACTAAGCGTTTAAGAGTCTTTGCTCCTTCTATACCTTATCGGCCTGCCCCTATTTTTATGCCTAACTATACTCCTACTAAGGCTTTTAGATTTTATTTCCGTTAGCTATTACTTAGTGGGCTAATGGATACTAATCCTATACCTAAGGATAAGGCATAGTGGCTTTTAATTTGGGCATTTAGGATTATTCTTGTATATAGTGGCAATTAAGGATCTCGACTAGTGCTTGGGAAGGCCTTATAAGGTATTTAGAAAGGTATAGGAACACTGTTCCTAATATAGATTAATAAATCGGAATGCAATTCTAGCAAAATACCCTATTAATTCTATGCTATATACGTGAAAAGGCTAAGGACCTATCCTACCTTAGGCCGTAGCCCTAATTAATCTTTATGGTTTCTAGAGCCTATCCATTCCATATCTAATTTGACCTATTTCTTGCTCTTTACGCGAGTCTTCTTTATAGGCTACAATAACACCGTAGTATTAGAGCGCTTTCTGCGCCTTATAGATTGCGAACCTTGGCCTTAATATTCTTTTAAAATATCTTTATAATAATTAAGGTAATCCTCTAGTTCCCATATAGAGTCCTTAATGGGTCATCCTAGCCATTTAACTTTATATTAAAGCTTATTCTTGACAGACTTATAGCGTAGTATAGCTTTAACCTTATACCACTTACCTACCACTTTAGGGTGTTTAATTAGGCCTAGACAGAAGTTCTTTTCCGGCGGTGGTCTATGCTATAGCTCTAGTAGATTTACGTAAAATACTAGATGTATATAGGCTATAGATAGGGGTAGCTAGAGACAGTAGGCTAGCTTACCAATTTATTTCTTAATTTAGAAGGGACCTAGGTATCTTATATTAAGCTTCTTTAATAGTTAACAGGTCTTAATATTTGTTAAACATAATAGAACCTCTTTGCCTATGCCGAAATACTTATTTTAGTGTTTGTAGTTATACCAAAGTCTTTACTGCTCTTATGCATCTTATAGGCTCTGCCTTACATACTTCTATTACTCCTCCCATTCCTTAAGGTACCCTTATACTCTCTGGTGGATGTCCTTAGACTTCCTAGTTAGGTCCTATAATTAATTATACAGCCTTAGCCAGTAATTATTAAGTACACTATTAAATCCAGATGGTTAAACGCCATAGGTAATCTAGATAGGTGCATACTTATATAATAAGTATTGCTTTAAGTTATAAGCGTATTCCGCGTATGGAAGTAGCTTCACTAATTATCTTGCTAGTAGTTCAAATATATTTATAGGTAAGACTCTAGTTCCTAGTTCTAGCGCTTTATTTACCCATCCGTCTATAAATAGAAAGCCGTACTATAATAGTGGTCTATCTTTAAATAAAAGCATAAATCTAACCAGTATTAGCTTATAAAGACGCTGCCCCTATTAGTAATAATAGAGTATGGTTAATCTACTTTAAAAAAGTATTTCTCCTTAATTAGGTTTATAAGCGCTTATATATTAATCGTCTTATTAATAGAAAGGTATTAGACGTACTTTAAAAACCTATTAATAAGTACGAGGACTAAATTATATATTTATCCTTACTCATCTTTTAATAGTAGAAGATCCGTAATAAAATCTATAGCGTAATATTGCTATAGTTCGCTAGTGGGAGGAACTAATTTAAGTAAACCCTATAGCTTATACCTTTGGACTTTATATACTTAACACTTCTTATAATAGCTAATGTACTCCTTTGCTTCTTGCTTAAGCTTTAGCTAGTAGTATTTGCGTTAAAGTAATTCCACTATTTTAACTTAACCGTAGTGGCCGCCTAGAGGATCATTGTAATTCTTTATAAGAATTTTCTATTATAGATTTGCTTCTTATGGCACCCAAACCTTGCTATTTCTACGTAGTAGGCCTATTAGGTCTAGTTCCTAATTTTAGTGCCTTATAGCTTCCTTTCTATTACATTTCCAGTCTACTTCCGCATTAAAGATAGCATAGGCGGCGTCCCTCCGTTGCACCTTACGGATAAGATCTATTAACCTTTTAGATGGTTCCTGGGTAAAAGCTGTTTTATCTTATACTGCTCTAAGTACATAACTAGATAGTACTATAGATCTTATAACTCTCCGGTATATATGCGTTAGGAAGGCCGCTATAAGGTTAAAGTCCTTTAGTCTTTACAGGGCTCTAGTTTCCAATTACTCTATAGCTTCGCTTTTAGTTTAAGGGGATAGCTTAGCAATTAGAGGTAACGTATTACTAGGTTCCAAGAGTGTGTTAGGGATATCCTATCTAGGTATATTTAGACCCTTATTAGTAACAGACCGGGTACTAGCCGGAACGTTAGTAGAAGCCAATAGGGTTTGCACTACCTAAGACTCGGCGCTTAAAGCTATAGGTACTTAAGCATCCTATACCTAGAGCTTATTCTATAATATAGGGAGTAAGATATTTATTATCTGTTTTCCTTCTCCTATTTTAAAGCCTTTAGTATAGTCTAGCCGTTGTAACAGTTTATTAATAGGGTTGTTTTCCCCTAGCTTATATTTAATCTCAAAATTAAATCGCGTAGGCTCCTCTGCCTATCTGGCCTATTAAGATATAAGCTCCTTTATAGTTATAAAGTAGCATAGATTATAATAATCTAAGAGTATATAAGTGGTATGGCTTACGTACTTAAGGTAGTGTTGCTACTATTTAAAGCAGTTAACTATAGCTAGTAGTTCCTTGTCGTAGGTATAATACCTAACTTTAGGTCCCTAGAATTTTCTACTATAGAATACTACTGGTCTCTAGTGGAGCTAAGTAGCGTCTAGATGCCTATTAGGTTGTAGTAGGATACTAATAAAGGCAAAGTTTGATATATTAGTAACTATTATTAGTGATTAATCTAGGTTAAAATACCGTAGTAGTAGAGCTTCTGTAAACTTTATGTATAGTTCCTAAAAGGCTTCCTATACCTTTCTAGGCCATATCCATAGTTTATACTATTTGGTTAATCCCTTCTTAGTTTTCTTCCTTCCTACCTTTAAGCCTTTTGCTCCCTAGGCCGGGTCTTAAAAAGCTTTAGTAATATAGTTAAATAGGTATTAGGCAACGTCTAAGTAGTTATAGATAAAGCGCCTATAGAAATTGGCAAAGCCTAAGAACACTTAAATGTCCTAGTAGCTCTCTGGCTCTAGCTACTCTTAGATCATTTATACCCGTACTAGGTCCATAACTACGCCTATAGGCGTTATAATATAACCTAGGAACTTAACCTGCTTAGTGTTAAAGATATACTTTAACACCTTAGCGTAGAGGCCCTAATTATCTAAGCATTCTAGCACTTTACGGACATATTACTTGTACTAATCCTTATCTTCTAAGTAGATTAGAATATTATTTAAATAGATAACGTATATGCGGTTAACTAGTCCCCCTAAGGCTCTATAAATGTACAATTAGAATATTATAGGCGTATTGGCTAGCCTAAAAGGCATTACTAGATATTTAAAATGGCCGTATTAGGTTTTAAAAGCGGTCTTCCACTTATCCCCTTTTTTAATATAGAGCCTATAATAGGCGTCTCGTAGATCTAGCTTTATAAAGATCTTTACCCTAAATAATTAATCTAGCATTTTACTAACTAATAATAGTAGGTAGCAGTTCTTAATTATAATCTTATTAAGACCGCAATAGTCTATATATAGCCTTATGGTTCTATCTAGTTTTAGAATAAAGAGGATTAGCGCGCCTACCGGCGACTTATTAGGCTGTATCTATCCCTTTTCCAGTAAGCCATTAAGGTACTCCTATAGGATCTTAAGCTCTTTATAAGAGAGGTTATAGATAGAAAGGTTCGGTGGCTGCTTACTTTCTTTTAGATTAATTATATAATTATATTCCAAGTTCTATAAAAGGACTTTAGCTCACCTACCCAAAAATACCCTTAGTAAGTCCCTTAGGCCTACTAGAATATTTAATAAATTAGGGTCGCGTTTGTCCTCTATATTATTATTAGGTAGGTCCCGGAGCTCCCTTAAAACGCTTATAGGCAGCGTCACGCGCTATAGTAGCTGTTTATACATAGTTGCCATTATACGTTAAACAGTTTTATACGGTAGCCAGTAGAGGGTAGGGAATTCCTTAACGCAGCGTTTAAGGTGCCGTAGTATACTCTCCGCGTATTGCTTAAGCTAGAGTAACCTATAACAATAGAAGTATTTTATAAGATCTTTAAGATCGCCGCCTCCCTATAATATTTCTGTAACCTATCCGGCAGTTCCCTATAGGGTCTCTATTACAGAGGGGTTATTATCTATACTAGGCTTTATACCTATCTTGCTATAGAATAGGGGTTAGATTTAATACTCCTTTAGGTATAAAGCGTATACTATTTCACCTAGAGATATATCCTCTAGGATATCTTTTAAGCTTATTAGTAATATACGCCCTTCTAATTCTTTATTGTTCTACTATTTAAAGGCTCCTATCTTAAAGCGTATTTTAGGATCTACTTCTATAAGCCAAGGATATTTAAGAATAAGGTTATAACCTACAAAGTTAGCCACCTAGAAGGGTTACGGGCCGACCATCTTAGTACAGTTATGTATATTAGCTACTAACACTATAAGCTTATAGGCGCTATATAGTTTAATCCAATACTTATCCAGGAAGCCTATAATAGGTTTCCACCACCTTAGCAACGGGATAAGTTTATACTCTTTTACCAAGTTATATTATATAAGATTAATTTTGGCGCCACTATTATATAGTACTTAGAACTAACGCACCTCGCCTATAGGGAGTGTCATTTCTAGCTTAATAGCAATATAGAGAGTCTTCCCTTCCATATCCTACCCTAGTTATAGCCAGGAGACATCCGCAACTAGGGCATTTCTTTTTTTGGTTTATTAGTACGTTTATTACCCTACTTGTTTTTCTAATAAGAATATCCTTTTAGCTTCTTGGAGTGTTCCCATAAGGGTATTGGCTAGGTATTAGGTTAACCCTAGAAGTCTTTCCTACTGCTTAAGGTTCCCAACTTTAACAATTCTAAAGTTCTCTTTAAGAACGGCTTCTTTAAAAACTAGGTCTATTCTATATTACTACTAGAATACCCGCGCTTCTAGCTAACCCCCAGCTTCTTACCGGAAGAGGTCTAGTTCCTTACCGCATCCTCAGTATTTAGAACCGCTTATTCGAAATCCGCATATGCGGTAATTCGCAGTAGGGCTCCTACGCGCTTTGTTTCGTCACAAATTGCTAGCTTAATTCTAGCCTAGATAAATCTAATCTTCTCCTTCTTATAAATGCTGCCGTCCTTATTTTTAAAGGGCTCTAGATCTATCTATTAAGTATAAGTTTCTATAAAGTTTATAAACTGGCGGAAATCTTAACAGTCCAGCTATATACCATTCTAGAATTGTTCTACGTTATTATATTATATAATATGCGGATCTTAGGTCCAACCCTTTAAAAAGGTCTACAGCTATAGCTATATAGTAATTTACTCTTTATTAAGTTAATTAAGCGCAATCTAGTTTAGCAATTAGTTTTTAATCTTGCTAGTAATCCACCGTATACGTTCTTTAGTATTATCTTATATTATTAGCATCTTAAAGAAGTTGTCTACCTGATAAACCCAATTATCTAAATATTGGGCGCTGGGTCTATAATAGAGTTCTAGACTACTAAAGGCCTTGGCTAATTAGTCTATATCTTTCTTCTATTTATTATATAGGTATCTCTCTAAGTCTTTTACACTTTCTTAGGTGGGTACTAAGTAGCCCCTAGGAAGCCCTTAGCCCTAGCTAGGTTATAAAAAAACTTATCTAGCTTAGATTAAACCCTACTAGATCTAAATTTGCCCTTAAAGGGTTCTAATATATTTATTAGTAGCTTCCTCCTATATGGCTTCTAAGAGCCTTATAACAGCTTCCCAATATCCATTTTAAAGGATATTAGTATAGGGCTCTTAACTTTCCAAACTCAGGCCTAGGGAAGCTCTGGCTATAGAGGTAGTATTAGCACTAGTAACTAGTATAGGTTTCCCAATAAGCCTCAGGTCTTAAGTTAGTGTTTAGGTTAGATTACCTAAAGGGGTAGGCCCGCTTGGCTCATAAGTAGTTTATATACCGCTACTATGCCAATTATAGGCCGGTGGTCTTCCAGAAGGGTTCTAGTTAGGTCCCTAGTTAGATATATTAGTATATTCCTCTAGCATTTCTAGCTTAGGAGAAGATCTTAGTATTACCTCTAGCGCTTAGTCTTCTAATTGGCCTAGGTAGAGCCAGAGGGGTTCTAGTTACTTTCTAGCAGCGCTGCATCTATTATAGAGGGTGTCTGCGTTTTCCTTAGCGGTAACTATAGGTGTGTAAGAGTCTTTAAGCTTCTAGCGCATCTGGGTATTAGGGCTTATTTGGCCGTCTTGCCTAGAGGTTTATATTATTATAATCTCTCGCTATTAGAGGGACCTTCTTACCTTAATACAACGGCTTTCTATAAGGTATTTGTGGAGTTTTTATTTAGGTTATTGCGAGATTTTAAGGGAAAATAGTGGATGTAAACAAAAGATATAAATAAATAATCTGGTCTCTAAAGCTAGCTACCCTTCTAAAATGGAGTAGAAAGGATTTAAATATAAGGGGACTTTATAGATAGGGGGCTATAAGAACATGATTATGGAATATAATAGATTAGTGAGAGAGATAAATCCTTAAAGAGGTAAGGCCTCTAGAATTATAGAGACTATATACTACGGGCACGTGCCTCCAGCACATAACTGGCGACCAACTAAGGGGCGTCTGGAGGTTGTCCTAAGGGCAACCCAAGGTGTCCGCAATAATATCCCTTATATTACCTAACTAAAGTTAACTAACTCTACTATACCCTAAGTTAACTAAGAGGAGATATAGCTAATCTTATTAAACCTTTCTAGCCAAACTTAGTGTAAAGCCTAGTTATACTTCTTAAAGCTATATATAGTAACCTAAACTGCTAAGCTACTGCTTAAAGAAAGATAAACTATATAACTTAAGAAAAGAAAAGTTTCCTAGTATACTTCTTTCAATTTAATTGCTATATAAAGGAAACAGGCTGGAATAACTCCGCACTAATTAACAGCCTTATTAAATCTCTAAGCCCTAAACTAAAAGCCTCCCTAATTAGTGTAGATCTACTAGGAGCCCTTAATGCCTATATAAATGTTATTAATAAATGGTATAATAATATATCACGCCTAATACCGAAGTCCGCTCCTTAATATAATATAACAACCCTATAAATATCTACTAAGTTATTATCCTAGCCTAAGCACCCTAATGCTATAGATATTAACACTAGGACCCCAGGATACGCCCTATTAGGGTCCTTTAAATAAGAACAATGCACTAAACTAGGCCTCTGCTTTAAATATAGAAGTAGCTCCTACCTCTTTAATTACTACTCTGTCCCCTTTTAAAAGATTTATAAATAGTTAACGCTAGCAGCTATTTACTATATTAATCTTCTAGCTACTAGCCCTAATTTTTATCTAGCTCTAACTCTATATCTAGTAAGTACCACTTATAAGGACAAAGTTATAACTAATGTTCTATAGAAACTCCTTTCTACTTACTACTAAAAGGTATATCCTGGAGTTAAGTCGCTCTTTAGGATAGCTATATTATAGGATCTTATTAAATATATTAGATATTGCAAACCCTAACTCTTAGGATTGTAATATAACTATTAACTGCCATCTTTGGCAGAAAGGTTAATAGGCTAACACTTAAGTCCTAATTAATACAGGAGCTAGCAGTATAGGATTTATTAATAAGATCTTTATATAAGATAATAGGTTTACCCTAATACCCCTTAACCGACATATTAATATATTTAGATTTAATAGCAAACATATTATCTTGGGCTGTATTACTTATATAGCGGCCCTAAAACTCCAATACTTAAACTATAAAGAATTAATTAAGCTCTTTATAACTACCCTAGGTCACCTAGTAATCCTTAAATAACCCTAGATAAAGCTATATAAGGTAACCATTAATTAGGATAACCTTAAGCATCTATTTACCGCCCCCTATTATAAGTAGAAGTGCCTTATAACTTGCTATTTAGACCCTAAACCAAAATTTAAAAAATCTACCAGAATCTACTAGTCTAAAATTTTAACTAATATCCACCCTATACCTAAAAAGTCTACCCAATTTTACTAACCTAAGAATTCTACTAAATTCCACTAATATAAGAATTCTACTAACGTCTACTAAGAACCTAGAAATTATATTAAACCATATAAACTAACTCTAACTACTACACCCCAAACTAAGTAGAAGCTTAAGCTTAATATATAAAGGTACCAGAAGAACTAGTATTCTACTATAAAAAGGATACTTAAAGAACCTAAACCTAAATCTAATACTGACTCTGTACCTAATACTAAACCTAAAACTATATAAGAAACTAAGGATAACCTAAGCTTACTTAACACCTTAAATATCTATATAATTAGAGCTACCCCACTAGTATAACTTACCAGAAAACCTAAATATATAATCTTTACTGTTATAATAGCCGATATTAAAAAGGCCCTAGCACAAAAAAAAAACACTAACCCTACTATAAAAGTACTAGTATGCCACTATAAGCACCTGGAGGTATTCTTATAAAAGGAAGCCAATAAGTTAGTGAAATACTAACTATATAACTGTAAGATTGTACTTAAAGAAGGAAAATAGCTAGGATTTAGACCCCTATATAGAATATCTTAAAATAAACTTAAAGTACTATAAAAGTACTTAGACAAGCACCTAAGTAAAGGATTTATTAGAGCAAGCTCTTTGCCTATAGCTATAGCTATAATCTTTATTAAGAAACCTAGCAGCAGTCTGCGCTTCTATATAGACTACTAAGCTCTTAATGCTATTACTATTAAGAATTAGTACCCGCTTCCGTTAATTTAAGAGATACTAAACCAATTAAGTAAGGCTCGCTACTATATAAAACTTGACCTTATCTACGCATTTAACCGCCTCTATATCGCAAAGGGAGATAAATGGCTTATCGCATTCCGTACTAGATATAGACTATTTAAATACTTAATAACGCTGTTTGGCCTTATAAATGCCCCAAGTTCGTTCTAATACTTTATAAATAACACCCTATAGCCTTATTTGGACATTTTCTATACTACTTATATTAATAATATCCTAGTATATAGTAGTAACGTAGTTCACAAGCGAGCTGCGAATACAAGCGAGCTGCGCACCTCAAAAATCACCAAAAATTAGAAAAATCGCACCTTAATATCTCAACAACCACTTAATAATAAATTCTAATAATTTGGATTTAGGCTTTTATATATACTTTATAACTTCTATTAAGGTTATATAGTAAATAGTTTAGTAGTTTTTAAGATATTATAATTTGGGGGCCAAAATAAGGCTAAATTACTATATCTTACTATATCTTAAAAACTACTTAGTAATTTACTACAAAAATATAATAGAAGCTATAAAATATATATAAAAGCCTAAATCCAAATTATTAGAATTTATTATTAAGTGGTTGTCGAGATATTAAGGTGCGATTTTTCTAATTTTTGGTGAGTTTTGAGGTGCGCAGCTCGCTTGTATTCGCAGCTCGCTTATAAACTACGTTAACCTAACTAAATACAAGAAATATGTTGACCTTATCTTAGAAGCCCTATGTAGAGCTAGCTTATAATTAGATATAAATAAGTGCGAATTCCATAAAACGGAAGTCCTATATTTTAGACTTGTTATTTTTATAAATAGTATATAAATAGACCTAAAGAAGATTAAAGTAATTATAAACTAGTAAGAACCTAAGAATGTTAAGGATATAAGAGCCTTTATAGGATTTGCTAACTTCTACTAATAGTTTATTAATAACTTCTCCGCCCTAGTTTTACCCTTTATAGCTCTAACCTAAAAGGATAAAACCTTTATCTTTAATAAGGAATATAAGAAGGCCTTTGCCTATTTAAAAGTTATATTTACTACTATACCTATACTCTAATACTTTAACCTAAACTAAAAGAGTGTTATAGAAGCTAACTTATTTAACTACGTTATTAGAGGTATTCTATCTTAGTATAATAAGGAAGGAGTACTATACCCTATAGTATATTTCTTAAAACAACTAAGCCTAGCTAAATATAACTATAAGATTTATAATAAGGAATTGTTGGCTATTATTAGATATTTTAAACAATAGTAATTTAAACTAGAAGGCGCTAGATTTCTAATTAAGGTTCTTAGCGACTATAAGAATCTATAGTACTTTATAACTATAAAATAGCTAAGTTATTGTTAAGCCCGCTAGTTAGAATATCTATCTCGTTTCTAATTCTTAATTATATACCACCTAGGCGGTTTAAGGTTAAAAACCTAATGCCCTAACCCAATATTTATAAGATATACCAATATAGGAAGAAGTATATACCTACTATAATTAAACCCTGCTTTACCCTAAATTATTTAATCTCCTAGCTAAAGACCTTATAGTACACATCCTTAAAATAACTAATTGATTAATTAAACAGATTGTAATTAATAAATACCTAAATAACAAGTTTATTTAAGAGACACTTAAGCTAATTTAAGATGGTATTAGACGCTCTAAAAAGATCTCTTTAAGTAAATATAAAGCTTATAGAGACTGCTTGTACTATTAAAACCACCTAGTTATACCTAACTATAATAAACTTAAGCTTAAGCTTCTTAAATATATATATAACCTACTAGTAGCCGGCCACCTAGGCTATAGAAAAACCCTAAAACTACTCTAACGGGAATACTACTAGCCAAATATATATAATATAATATAAACGTATATCTTTAGCTGCTATACCTACTAATAAGCTAAAGCTTTATATAAGACGTATAATGGCTTTTTAAAGATACTGCCTGTTCTAAACCAAAGATGGAAGGATATCTTAATTAACTTTATTGTTAACCTCCCTATAAGTAAAGGCTGCGCGAATATTATAGTAGTTATTGACTAACTATCTAAGATAAGACACTTAATTGCCTGCCCTAACATATTAACACCTACTATTACCCAACTATTCCTAAATTATATATAGAAACTCTATAGACTCCCTAAAACAATTATCTTTAATAAAGGCAGCTAGTTTATCTCTATGTTCTGGAAAGAACTAACTACCTAACTCTATATTAAAGCACTGTTATCTATAGCATACTACCTAGAAACGGATAGTTAAATAGAATATGCAAATGCTATAATAGAACAATATATTTGGATATATATATCATATCTGCAAGATAACTGGATAGACTAGCTTGTATTTACTAAGTTTACTATAAATAACTGCGTTTTAGAAACTATAAAGGTCTCCCTATTCCTAGCCAACTACGGCTAATATCTGCAAATAGGTTTTAAACTCTTTAGTAATATCCCTTACTTAGCTTATTAGGTCTTATAAATTACAAAAGTAAATAAATTTATAAAGAAGATAGAAGAACTATAAGAGTTCCTTACTAATAAAATAACATAGGCCTAATCTGTCTATAAAGCCGCAATAAATAAGAACCGAACCCTAGTACCAGCCTACTAAATTAGTAACTTTATCTGGCTAGATACAAGAAATTTAAATAACCTACTAAGAAACTTAATTAGAAGAACGCCGGCCCTTATAAGGTTGAAAAAGTTATCTCTCCTTATACCTACTAACTAAAGCTCCCTAATACGGTTAAAATCCACCCTATATTCTATACGTCAGTCCTTTATCCTACCGCCCCTATATTAGACGCCCTACCCAGACAGATTTAAGACCCTTCCCTACTAGTTAAAGTGGATAGTAAGGATAAGTACCTTATTAAAAGAGTTAATAATATTAAGTATAACAAACGGAAACGCAAATATATATACCTTACGAAATGGAGAGGCTTTATTAAGCCCTTATAGGAACCTATTAACTCTATAGGACTTATATAAGCCGCAGAAGACTTTTATAAACTCTACCTAGAACTACCACAGCCCTATCTTATAGAAGCTCGAGTTTAAAAGGGGGGTACTATTATAGGACACCTCTGTGACACCTTATATACGTCTACCTATTTCTACCTATTTCTACTAACGCAGTAAAAAGAGACTAACTATGAGATAATAATCCGATGGCAATCTGCTGGCAGTTTATGGCAATCTAATAGCAGTCTACTGTATTTTACCATATTCTGCTAAGTTCTGCTAGGACCGCTACTTAAATCCTATTCTGCTCCGTGTACGTGTTGACTAAGCAACTAAACTAATAATATATACCCTTTCTTCCCATTTCCTTACCTTCTCTTCTTACACAATGTCTTGACCTTATTACACAGTTCATATACATAGCTTAATAATATCTACTTTGCTATATATTATTACCACTTATACTTACTCCGTGACACTATAGCGGTAGAAGTATCTTATAAGATCTTTAAGATCGCCGCCTCCCTATAGTGTTTTTATAACCTATTTAGTAGTTCCCTATAGGGTATCTATTACAGAAGGGTTATCGCCTATATTATACTTTATATCTATCTTACTATAAAATAGAGGTTAGATCTAATACTCCTTTGGGTATAAAGTATATACTATTTCTTCTAGAGCTATATCTTTTAGAATATCTTTTAAGATTATTAGTAAAATACGCCCTTCTAATTCTTTATCGTTCTATTATTTAAAAATTCCTATCTTAAAGCGTATCTTAAAATCTACTTCCGCAAGCTAAGGATATCTAAAAATAAGGTTATAGCCTATAAAGTTAGCCGCCTAAAAGGGTTGCGGGCTAACTACCTTAGTGTAGTTATATATATTGGCCACTAACACTATAAGCTTATAGGTACTATATAGTTTAATCCAATACTTATCTAAAAACCCTATAGTAGGTTTTTACTACCTTAGTAATAGGAAGCTTATACTCTTTTACCAAATTATATTATATAAGATTAATTTTAGCGCCGCTATTATATAGTACTTAGAACTAATATACCTCGCCTATAGGAAGTACTATTTTTAGCTTAATAGTAATATAGAGAGTCTCTTCTTCTATATCTTGCCCTAGTTATAGCTAGGAAAGGTCTATAACTAGGGCTTTTCTTTTTTTAGATTATTAGTGCGGTTATTACTATTGGTTACACAAGGTGATATTATATAGCTACGGTTTATAGATAGTATAATAGTTGTTCTTCTTTTTGATTCTTAAGGGAGAGCGAGGAGCTTAAGGCTCCTCGCTACGCTAGTGCCGCGGCGACACGTGATAGTAACTTGCCGCACGTAACGGCAACTTGCCACACGTGACGGTAATATGCCTTATATAGTAACCACTTGCCTTTATTCCCAACACTAGCAACTCTTCTTTTGTGGTTGCCATCTATATATATACCGCTTAACTAGCGGAACAAAATTAATCCTCCTTACTTACTATTGCTATTGCAATATAAGTCTTGCTGTCCCAAAATTTGCCTCTTAGCACATGGTGCTTTCTTGCTTATAAGTTGTGGGTAGGTATCTTATTGGTAGGGCCGCTAAGGCGCTAGCGGTAAGCGAGCTAATAGCGATTTTCCATCCCAGGGATGGAAAATCCTAATTGGCTAGGCTAAGTTAGGGTCTATAAAATGTCATACTCCCCCCTTTAAAAAAGTCTTGGCAAGAGAATCTAACCAATTAGATAACTTTAACCGCCGGTTAAAGTTCCTGGACATCTTAAGACCTTATATAACTAAGAAATTTCTAGGGACTCCCTTTTAACCTAACCTTTAACTTATATATGTAGAGTATTTATATTAACAAACGTCTCTAGTACCTTATTTGGGTTCGCCTTTATTATTACATCTACTAGGTTATCTTGGCTATTAATCTATTAAATTTTAAAGAGTTCTTAACGCTTATAGAATTGCTAAAGTGCCATAATATTAATTATAAGGCGCTTCTCCTTTGTAGTACCAAGCTTAACTAAATACTTATAGAGGGAATATAAGTTGGTGCATATAATTATAGGGATAATAGGAACTTTGAGTTAATTTATAATTATCTTTAGGGTAGTTCTAATTGCAATTACTATATTAACTCCGCTAACTATTCCATATATCTCTAACGCCAAAATACTTCGGGTAATACGCTTACTCTTAGTTAAGCTCCAATAGATAAGATTGCTATAGATTATAAAGTTATTCTCTCTAGTAAATTTATTTGTGATAATAATCTTATATCCTAACTAGGAGCTAAAATCTTTATTATTTATAAACAATCTATTAACAAATACAAAGAGCTTAGCGGTAGGAAGATTAATAGGCATATAGAGTAGTCCCCAATTAAGATGGTTTATTTGCCAGGAAAGACATTTATTTAGGGCAAAAATGTCGTCCTTAGTTAGTTTCTAGTGTTAGGCAGCAACAGAGAGATTAAATAAAGCCTTAGGTTAACAGATAGAAGCAACATAAGCTCTATAAGCGCGTTGCTCCACATATCCTTGCTTTAGGGAATTAACGTTAATAATATTAATCTTCTTACCTTAACCCTTCTAGCGCAAAGTAATAGAATCCTTATTTAGGGAGAGGATGCATCTATTAAAAAGTAATAGTGTTGTTAAATTAAGCTTTTCCTTTAGCTTTACTATAAGATTTGCCTTTACTAGCTTATCCTCTTTAAGAGCTAAAAATTGGTCGTCTCCTAAGATAATTATGTTATTAGTTTGTATACTAATAATTCCAAATAGGGTTCCCATGGTTATAATAAGGAGGTAGGGATTAAATATAGAAGTAGTTATTAAAAGCTTCTTTTTATAGTGCTTGCTATAGGTAGCCCACTAATAAGTTCCTGCCTCTACAATTCTATATAATGGCTTAAGCACAACTATAATTATATCTTTAGGATACTAGTGGCGAATTTACTTTAGAAGGTATGCTAGTATTAAGCACTAAAGGGGCGTCTCTAATTAAGTGTAGGCTTAAGTGATATCTTGTAAATAAACCGCTATTCTATTCTTTATTAAGGAGGGAGCTAGCGCAATAATAACTTACTAACTAGCTTGTTAAATTATAGGAGATTATATAAGAATTACCTTCTTACCATTATTATTATAACCTTAGATGACAAGCCTTAATTTCTTAAATAGGGTGTTAGTAGCTTTACCCTTAATTTTATTAACCATTCTTAACTTAAAAATGCAAACTCTATTAAACTTGGCAGGGTTATACTTCTTAAATTTAAAGACTCCTCTTATAATAAGACTATTAATCTCCTGCTTATTAGATGCTTAAAAAGGAGCTCCTAGAGTTATAATACAACCTTCCTTTTAGAGCTGTTTTGCAAGTTTAAAGTTAGCCTTCTCCTTAGCTGTTATAAAGGCTATTAATAGCTTAACTCTATTCTTAATAGCGGCAACAAATTGCTCTTTAAAATTAATAAGATGTTGGCAATTTTATGATTCCTTTAGGCGACCTTTACCGCGTTGTAGTTACGGCGTATCTACTATAATTATATTAGGATTGTGGTCGCCTTCTAGAGCATATTAATTATAGTTCTCTTTTAGGGCGTTTTCTATAGCATCCTATAAAGGCTTAGAACTGTTATCTTTATAGTAAGGCTTAATAATAGTTAAATGGAATTAAGTGGGTCTATAAGGCATTTAAATAGTATAAGTTTAACCATTAATTATAATAAGTTAATATAGGCCTAACTACCCTCCCTTTTTACGCCATACGCGTGCCTTAGACTGGAGTGGTAGATTAAGCGTAGTTAAGGTATTTAGGCCATTTTTTATTCCTAATACGTCATTAACCTAGTGTGTGGCGTAGAGACGTCGCACCTCCTTTATTGCCTTGCGAATAGCCTTAGCTTATTATACAACGGAGGGAAATAGTAGAGAATTATTAGTTATTTAAGGGTAGGCGCTAAAGACTAGTAATATAGGTACAAGTCCATCTGGGCTAGCAGAATCGTTAATAGCTTTAACAGCTATTTATAAGGTAAGTTCTTTACTAGCATTCTTTAGTTCTAAAGAGATAATCTTATATATACGGTATAATAGCGTATAATATTATTCTACTTTTCTAATACTATTATATGCCTTAATGGGGACTTCCTTAACCTTAATTGCTATTGCCTTTATCTATTATTAAAATTCTATGGATAAGAAGTTCTTTCCTATATTATAGACGATTTAATTAGGGGGTCCTAGGTAGATATTAATTTAGTATAATTATAGGGTATCCTATACGTTCCTAGCTAATATATCCTTTAAGAAACGTGCGGCTTAGAAAAAGGTTAAAAAGTTAATAACTTAGAGTACTGGCTTGCCGCTAAGATATATAACGTTAATAATAATACAGAAGTTAAAGTTGTAGTTATCTTTAAGGGTAAACTTAAATTGGCTAGGGGACTTCTGGTTTATTTAGTAGTAATAGCAGTATTTTATAAAATACTTAATTACTTTAACCTTAACTTTATAGCCTGCTCGCTAAAGAACCCTAAGCAATTAATAAACGGATAGGTAGCTAAAATAATAGTGTAGTTAGCGTAACTCTAACTTAGTTAAGTGGCTCTAAGTAACGCTCTTTTCTGGTTATTAAAGGAGCAACTAAGGGTAACCCTACTTATATATAATAGGCACCCGATTATCTCCCTATATAAGTATATTTTTAAGGTTGTTAAGCTTAACGCCTAATTTGTCTATATCCCTAATGCAGAATAGAAATAGGGTGTTTGCGGGAATAATATAGAAAGTAATATATCCTAAGGGGATTTAGACCCTAATTGTGCCAAGAGAGATTATAGTACCTTTGCTAAAATAAATTATATATTAGCCTACTGTTGAATAGTTAATCTAAATAGAGCTATTAAGCTACTAAAGGGCTTAAACTTAAGGTTCTCCTACTATAGATACTCCTGCGGCTCTAGTGTCTAGCATAATACCATAAAAGACGTTCGCTGAGTATCTATTATTAAAGGAGAATGTGGAACTCTCCTTTGGCTTATTAAAGATATCTAACTTTATAATAGAATGGAGCGTAGATTAGTTATTAAGAATAGTAATAATTTATATACCATCTACCTTACTATACTTAGTAAAGTATTGGTTAGGAAAGTAGTTCTCAATTTTTATATCTATAAAGAGCTGTTCTGTCTTATTAACCTTACCCTTAAGATCTTCTATACCTTCATATTAGACCAGGAAGGTTTGGAAGTAGGCTATAGTAACCTTATAATTTCCAACGTTTCTTATACTCTGGCGGAACTTATTATATATCTCTTTTTGCTTATTAAGGGAGTATCTAGTTAACTAGCAATTTAGCTTTTTATAAACATAGCACTTCTTCTAGTAATTACTTTAAAATAAACCTCTATAAGGACCTCTATGGTTGCCTTATAGTTAATATTAATTATACCCTCTTCTATATTCCCTACTATGGCCACTATATATTTGATTAGTCTAGTTGTAATTATATTAGTCGGGAATACTTATTTGGGTAGGGTTTTCGGTATAAAACTATTAAGATTCTTATATTTGTATTACAGTACCTACGGCAGAGCGTAGCTTAGCATATACTCCTTTAAACGTATTTATAGGTTTATATAGCACCAAGTTACATTTAGGAACGCTATAGTATGCTAAAATAACCTGGTCCTTTAGGCTATTCTTATTTTGGTAAGTTTTGGTAAGGCTATATTAGATTTTCTAGAGTTTATTAAAGAGTAGTTAAAGGCACTCTAAACAAGTCTTTATTGGGTTAGAAGCAATAACTCTCTAGAATATAGTTTCCCGCTATTTAGATATATAAAGTTAGCAATTTTTATTAGTCTTAAAGTAAGCTCTAGTAAGCTAAAGCATTATATTAAAGCTATAGTTTTTACCCGCAATATAGTTATAATAGAATGTCGCTGCCCGTCCTTTTAATATAATGGAGAAAGTGTGGTGGTACTAGTAGCATTAAATTCCAACCTTATTACAATAGTTATAGAAGACCTGTATTTTTGCTTTAAGCATATTATATATTTCTCCTCTAAACTTCTTTTCTTTGTCTAAATATACCTTCATCAGATTCGTAACTTCTCGTAGTAGAGGCTTACCGGTTGGCTAGAGTAAAGGAGCTAGAGGCGGCAGAGGTAGAGAAAAAGTACCTCTAGGTAGGAGAGCACCTCTAAATGGGAGAGTACCTCTAGGTGGGAGAGTAGCATTCTAGGGGTTTTATTCTAAATTAAAGTTGCCTTTTAAAGAATATAGGTTGGTTCTGGGTTTCCGTAGTTAATATATAATCTTAGCTTCCATCCATACTGGTTCTTCTATACCAGTAATAACGGCCTGAATATTACTAGTAATTAGGTTACTGTTCTTAGCAACATATACCCCGTTCCTATAAAGGAAGTCTCAAAAATCCCAAACAATATTAACATCGCCAAGTGCCTATATGTTAGCGGTCTATCCTACAAAATCCTCCCTGAAATATTCCCACAGCTATAAATTAGCGTAGTGTCTACTTCGGTAGAATATAATACGGTATAGGAGAAAGCCATTAACTTGTTTTATGGTATAAGTTGTTATGTTAAAGGTAAATTCGTCCTAATTTTCATTAATAAGTTTCGCGTACAAAGCTACCCCTAGTGGTAAGGAGTCTTCCCAGTCGTTTAAGGTAGGCGTAGCCATGTTTTTAGAGGGAGGGAAGTGTTATTAGTGTAGGGATTGTCATTTAGTGCGCGTTCGTAATGCGTACTTGTTGTTTGGTACGCGTTTGTCGTTTGGTACACGTTTATAACATATATTTGCGATTATAGGGCTTAGGACTAGTTCTGGCCTTGAATTATAAAGACTCGTAAAGCGTATTGTTCTGTGTAATAGACGCAAGAATCTATAATCTTGAAAAGACTTAGAACTAGTTCTAGCCTTTAAATCCTTAGATTTGTAGAAGAGTTCTATTTAAGGTTTAGAACTAGTTCTAACCTCAAAAGACAGCTCCCTTTAGTATAAGTAGTACTGGTATAGTGGCTTGTCTCTTCTTGGTGGAATACCTAGCTGCTCTATAGTATAATAGTGAAGTTAACTACTAATTAGTGTTGGTTACACAAGGTAATATCACGTAGCTATGGTTTGTAGATAGTATAATAGTTGTTCTTCTTTTTAATTCTTAAGGGAGAGCAAGGAGCTTAAGGCTCCTCGCCACACTAGTGCCGCGGCGATATATAACGGCAACTTGCCGTATGTAACGGCAACTTGCTATACATGACGGCAATATGCCTTATATAGTGACCACTTGCCTTTATTCCTAATAATTACCTTACTTATTTTTTAAATTAGTTTTGCCTCTAGAGAAGTTTTCTCTTAACTTTTTAAAGTATTCCTATAAGGGTGCCAGATAGGTATTAGGTTAGCCTTAAAAGTCTTTCCTATTACTTAAGTCACTAACTTTAACTACTAGATTTCTCTTTAAAAACGGCTTCTTTAAAGTTTAAGCCTACCCTATATTACTACTAAAGTGCCTACGCTTTTAATTACCCCCTAGCTTCTTACTAAAAGAGGTCTAATTCCTTACTATATCCTTAGCATTTAAAACTGCTTATTTAAAATCCATATATATAGCAATCTACAATACGGCTCCTATATGCTTTATTTTGTTATAAATTACTAACTTAATTCTAGCCTAGATAAATCTAATCTTCTCCTTTTTATAAATACTACCATCCTTATTTTTAAAGGGCTCTAAATCTATTAATTAAGTATAAGTTTCTATAAAGTTTATAAACTGGTGGAAATTATAGTAGTTAAGCTATATCCCATTCTAGAATAGTTCTATATTATTATATTATATAATACATAGATCTTAAGTCTATTTCTTTAGAAAGGGTTATAGCTCTAGCTATATAGTAATTTGCTCTTTATTAAGCTAGTTAAGTACAATCTAGTTTAGGGATTTAATCTTTAATTTTACTATTAGGTAACGAAGTCACCTTGCTTATATATATTGTTCTGCACAGCTATAACTGGTATCTTACCAGTCACTCGCTTACCTTTTGGGGTTTATACCATGGCTAGGTAGTACGGAGCCTATTACCTTACACTTACTAATAATCTATTAAGTACGCTCTTTAGTATTATCTTATATTATTAGCATCTTAAAGAAGTTACATACTTTATATAAGGGCGCGAAGAGGCTTTGGGAAAGATTTGAAGGAATAATATAAATTCTATCTAAATCTAAGGGTATATAGCTCTTGCTAGGAACAAGATATTATGTAAAGAAAAGAAAGGGATAACGAGAGAATCTTGCAATTAAACAGTTTAGGGGTCTTGGTCGATGCGTACGCACGTGCACACGCGGATAGACTTTAGTAGTATTTAATTAATCTAGTAGAACTTAGCAGAAGTTAATTAAGCTAGCAAAATTCGGTAGAATTTAGTTAAAGCTTTAAGTTCTATCTGTTAAGTGTTTTACTAAGACATTCCTACTATAACTAGGCTAGTCCCGTTATAGTACCCCCCCTTTAGCCGAAGGTCCAAAATAATACAATTTTATCATGTCGTATTTTACGTTGGGTGGCGGTGTAGAGTTTTACCAGTTTTAATCGTTAAACGGACCAATTAGGATTTTCCATCCCTGGGATAGAAAATCGCTATTAGTTTAGTAAAGGCGGTAAGCTAAACTAATATCTTTATAGTAGGTCTTGGTAAGGCAAATCTAACTAATTAGACAACTTTAACCGCTAGTTAAAGTTCCTTAATATCTTACGCGTTATATAACCGTGTTATAAGTGTCGTGGTATTCTTTAAGCTCTTTTTAATTTTGAGTTTCCTGCTATTGTGTTTTATGTATTTGTGTTAGGTAGTAGTTGTTTACCTTTATATTATGTCCATCCAGCCAGAGTAGGCCGTGAAGGATAGTCCTCATGGAATTCTTTTACTAGGGAAGGCGCATCGGTCTTAACTTGCTTATAGAGCTCCTAGGTTCGTGTTTCGTATCATTCCCACTTAATAAGAAGTTTAAATTGTTTAGATTATATTTTCTATCGCATATTATTAATCGAGTTAATAAAGTAAGAACTATTACCATTGTCAATAATTATAGGAGGTGGTAGCGGCGCTTCGCGAGTTATAGGTTTGTCTTTTAAGGGTTACAGTAAGCTTACGTAAAACATTAGATATATTTTTATCTTAGTTAGTAGTTCAAGCTTATAAGCATATAGGCTTAATTTCTTCTTAATTTAGTATAGGCCCGCAAACTTCTAATTAAGTTTCTTTAAGGGCCATTAAGTCTTTAGGTTTTATATATTTAGGTAAACTATGTTACCTTCCTTAAAGTCCTATACGGGGGCTCGTCCTTTGTTTGCATACTATTCCTATACCATTTAAGCGTACATTAATTTACTTTGTAATAGTTCCGTTAACTACTTTATTTAATTAGTGAAGTTGTGTGTGTTAATTAACTGAATCCGTTTAATTGTGGGTCCTGTCGTATTAATTTTAGGTTATAGTTTAAATCCAAGTTAGGTGTCTTATCCGTAAGTCGCATAGAACGGCGTTATACCTATTAATATATTTATTATATTGTTCGCAGTAAACTTAGCTAAAGGCAGCCATTTTTCCCAGTCATCTTGCAGGTAGGAGCAGTATATTCATAGGTATTATTCCATAATCGCGTTTGCAATTTTGGTTTAACCATCTATCTCTAGATAAAATGTAGTTAAGAGTTATATTTAAATACTTAATTGTTTATATAGAGCTTACTAGAAGTCTAAAACGAACTAGCTTCTACGGTCGGATATTATTAAATTAGGAAGTCTGTGTAGCTTAAAGACGTGCTTAATAAAACATTTGGCTACTAATATTACATTAATTAAGTCTATAGGAATTATATATTATATTTTTATAAGACGGTTAACAACTACTATAATATTCATAAACCCGTTACTATTAGGCAAGTTAACTATGAAGTTAATTAAGATATCTTGCTATCTTTGCATTGGAATTGGCAACGGTTAAAGTACTCCTTACTTCTTTACATAAGAGGTCTTCCCACGCACGTATATTCTGCAGGCTTGAACATATTTTCGTACATAGTCGTGCATTATAGGCCAGTAGTATACTTATTGAATAATCTTATAAGTCTTCGCACGGCCAGGATGTTCTGATATAGGGGAATTGTATACGAATTTAAGTATCTTAAATTATAAGGGTTTAGAATTTGGAACTACTATCTTCTATTAATAGTATAGTCAATTATTACGAATTTTGCATTTAGCGAGTGTAATATCTTTATACTATCATTTTCCTATTTAAATCGCTTTTATTATATCTACTATCCATATATCGTTCTTATATTTGTATTCTATTAGCTTATCAATTTCTATTTCCTATTTATTAATTTCTAATTCGTTTCTATCAAGTTCTATATCTAGGAATATAGGATGTAGTTTCTTAAAGCATTTAGGGGGTAATAAAATCTATAATTAATTTGTAATCCGTTTATCTAAGGCGTTTACAGGTAAATCTTATAATTGTTATATTAATGTATTAGGCTTCTAATTAAGTTTGCCCAGTTAGTATATAATCTTAAAGTTAAATTATAAGAGGTATTCGGCCCAATGAATTTGGCGCTGCGTTAACTGCTTTATAGTTATAAAGTACTGCAGGTTTTTATGGTCTATTAACACACGTATCGGAAACAATAATCCTTTAAGTTCTAGACGCCATTGTTTAAAGCATTTAATAATTATAAGTAGTTCCTTATCATATATCTTATAGTTCAATTCGGCAGGGGCGAGCTTTTAAGAGAGAAAGGCTACTAGACATAGCTCACTATCCTTATTATATTGCGATAACACTCCCCCTAGGGCATAATTAGACGAGTCTGTTTTAATAACACATTTAAGGTTAGGGTCAAAGTGGGCAAGAATTAAAGTAGTTATAAAGCGTTATTTTAAGTTATTAAAAGCTTATTTATATCTAGCAGTCTATTTAAATTTCATGTTCTTTCTTATTAGGTTTACCAATAGTTAGGCAATTTTTAAGAACTAGTTAATAAATTAGTAGTAGAAATTTGCAAATTCTAGGAATCCTTAAATGTTTTATACGTTACTAGGGCTTCCCTAGTTTATAATTACAGCGACCTTTTTAGGGTCCATTTTAATTCCATCACGGGATATAATTAGGCCTAAGTATATAACTTCAGATACGTGGAACTTGTATTTCTTAATATCATATTATAAACCCGCATCTTACAAACGTTTAAGGACTATTCAGATATGTTTTTAATACTTAGAAAGTAAAGACGAGTAGATTAGGATATTATTAATATACGCGGTAATAAATATATTAAGGAATTTATGGAGCGTATTATTAACATATTGCTAAAACATACTAGGACCATTCTTTACACTAAATAGTATTACTAGGTATTTAAAGAGTCCCTATTATATATAAAAGGCTGTATACTTCTTATTTCCTTCTTAAATACGAATTTAATTAAAGGTAGCGACTATATTAAGCTTTGTAAAATATTGTGCCTTTACTAGGCGGTCAAGCGTCTCTTAGATTAAGGGGATTGGATATTAGTTTTAAATCGTAATTATATTTAGGGCTTAGTAATTAATATAGAATCTTAAGCCTCCTTCTAGCTTTTTAACGAATAATACGGGTAAGGCGAATAGAGATTAACTAGGGCAAATAAATCCTTTTTCTAGATGCTTGTTGAGGTATTATTGCATTATAAGCAGTTCTTCTTATAACATACCGTATAGCGGACTGAACTTTGGTGTTATACCAGGTTTAAGTTCTATCTTAAAATTGTGTTTATCCTAATATAGGGGCAGCTGGTTTGCAAATTGTTTTTTAAACTTATTAATTAGATTATGGTACTCCTTAGGTATAAGAGGTTGAGGGTTAATATACTACTTTAGTTCTAGCGCCTTCTTAATGTCTTCTATTGTTATAGTAAAGATTTTATGGTCTTATTTTCTTGCTAACAAAATAAAAGGTGTGGCTTATATTATATAAATTTTAAGGGGCTTTAATGTATCATCTTTATATTCTTTATTACAATTAGCAGTTGTAGTTTTGTCATATTAGTTTAAGGTTCATAGTAAGGGCAATTTATATTATGTTAAATTTGAATAGTCTTGTATATATTTATAGGGCAGGTGGTGTTTTAAACAATAACTTCGGTAATAGGTTGTGCGGAATTTTAGTGTTTCTTTAACCCAGCTAATTAAAAGGTTATGCTGTTTTAGCTATCTATGTCTAAGTATTATCTTATATTGCTTTAGGGGTGTTATAAATAGGGAAACGTATTTAAGGTATTTACCCATCCACATTTTTACAAGAGCGTAGTGCGTTAATTCGCTATATATTAAGGGTTTGCCATTAAAGCCTTATAGGCCTTAGGGCTTATTAAGTTTCTTTAAATTTAGGCGTTAGGTTTTCGCGTAGTTCGTATTAATAAAGCTTATACTAGTGGCTCCACTATCTATAAAGATTCGTACCTCCTTCTATTTTCTAAGTGTTTAAATTTCGCTAAGTATATTAAGGGAGTTGTGTTATGTATTAGCGCTAAAAGAGCCTAGATACTTATACTCTTTCACTTTTTATCCTAAGGCATAACTTAGCCCTAGGACGATTTGTTTTCCAAGTTAGCTAAGCGTAAGATGCTTTATAATAACTAGGTATAATTTATAGAACAAGTACAAGTTAAGGAGTAAGTACGGCTTAAAGAATAAGTGCAATTTGAGGAGTAGGTGCGATTTAAAGACCGGGAGGAACTATAGCGGACTTTTTTAAAAGGGTAAATTTAGTAATTTCTTTAGATATATCCTTTTCTGCTACATCTAAAGCATTCTCTATTTATGGCTTAAGTCCTTCGTTCGTCGGTTCCTAAGGGTATATAGGATTAAGTGGCGTCAAGGTCTATAGGGTCGTGCGTAGGTTTTAGAGAAGGGTCGCGCTTTAGGGTATATATCGGTTTCGTAGAGTCTTAAACGCGAGGCGTAGTTAGCTTTAGAGAACGAGTTTATTTGTTATATTAAAGGTCCTTATTAATTTGTTAACACATTATAGCAAATTTAGGTAGGTCCTTTGGTAGTTCCCTACCTACTAACTATGCTCTAATTTCATCCAAAATAGCTTATTAAAGAGCAGCAACTTTAGCGGCTTTATTCCAATCCAGTTCGCTAATAAGGCCTAAAAATTCTAAAAAGAAGCTAGTAAAGTCTTAATTCCGTTATTATAGGTTTTTAAGTTTAGTAACAGCGGTATATTCGCGGCTGGTGTTATTATACGTTCGTTTTAATAAAGAGACGAAGATTTCAAAATTAATAAAGATGCTATTATGGAAGAATAGGTCTATAGTTTATGTAGTATCTTTACTTAATTAAGACATCCTATAGCTAATCTTGCTAGCTTTGGTAGGGTATTAGTTATAGTTTATTAAAAGTTTAAGGCGGAGCTTAGTTACAAAGGGATATAGATTATTTTAATTTCCATTAAATATTAAAGGGTTAGGAAGCTTTTCTAATTTTATAGTAGGTACTGGGTTTGTTACAGGTATAGGTTAAGCTACTATTACTAGTTTAGGGTTTGCATTTAATGGGCTAGGTTTATATATAGTTATCTTAATTTTGTTTACAGGTGTTACTATTAGGGTCTCCATTATAAGTGTATTAACGTTGCGGAGTTCTTTATAAAGTGTTTCTATTAATTACTAATACTGGGCTTCTAGTGTAGCCCGCTACTAAGCCAAAGCATCTATAAAGGCTTCTTGCATTACAGTTAACTGTTCCCTAACTAGGGTTATAATGCTTGTAGTTAACGCGTGGGATTTAAGGTCATTTGCCATTTTAATAATAGTTATTTTTAACGCAACGTAATATAAGGGCGCGAAGAGGCTTTAGGAAAGATTTAAAGGAATAATATAAATTCTATCTAAATATGAGGGTATATAGCTCTTGCTAGGAACAAGACGTTGCGTAAAGAAGAGAAAGGAATAACGAGAGAATCTTGTAATTAAACAGTTTAGGGGTCTTGGTCGATGCGTACGCACGTACACACGCGGACGGACTTTGGTAGTATTTAATTGATCTAGCAGAACTTGGCAGAAGTCAATTAAGCTGGCAGAATTCAGCAGAATTTGGTTAAAGCTTCAAGTTCTATCTGTCAAGTGTTTTACCAAAACATTCCTACTATAACTAGGCTAGTCCCGTTACACTTTACTATTAGGAATAAAGGCAAGTGGTCACTATATAAGGCATATTGCCGTTATATATAGCAAGTTGCCGTTATATACGGCAAGTTGCCGTCACGTGTCGCCGCGGCACTAGTGTGGCGAGGAGCCTTAAGCTCCTCGCTCTCCCTTAAAGAAGAAAAGAAGAATAACTATTATACTATTTACAAACCGTAGCTACGTAATATTACCTTATATAACCAACACTGATTAGTAGTTAACTTTACTATTATACTATAGAACAGCAAGGTTTCTATTAAAAAGAGATAAGCCACTATACCAGTGCTACTTATGCTAAAGGAAGCTGTTTTTTAAGGTTAGAACTGGTCCTAAACCTTAAATAGAACTCTTCCATAAATCTAAGGATCTAAAAGGCCAGAACTAGTCCTAAGCCTTTCCAAGATTACAGATTCTTGCGTCTATTACGCAGAACAATACGCTTTATAAGTCTTTATAATTTAAGGCCAGAACTGGTCCTAAGCCCTATAATTATAGATTCTTATCTAAACGCGTACCAAACAACAAACATATAATACAGCTACTATAATACTATTAATAGTATTAAATCGCGATCATAACAGAAGACGCGATTAAGTAATAAACAACAAACCCTATACTAACACTTCCCTTCCTCCGAAAACATGGCTACAATTACTCTAAATAACTAGAGAGACTCCTTACTACTAGGGGTAGCTGCGTACGCGAAACTCATTAATAAAGATTGGGATAAATTTCCTGTTTTTAATACAATAACCTATACGGCAAAACAAGTTAATGGCTTCCTCCTATACCATATTCTATTCTACCGAAGTAGACACTACGCTAATGTACAACTATAGGAATATTTTAGGGAGGATTTTATAGGATAGACTACTAACACCTAGGCACTTGGAAATGTTAATATTATTTAAAATTTTCGAGACTTCCTTTATAGAAATAGGGTATATGTTACTAAAAACGGTAACCCAATTACTAGTAATATTTAGGCCGTTATTATTAGTATAAAGGAGCCAGTATAGACGGAAGCTAAAATTATACATTAACTATAAAAACCTAAAACCAACTAATATTCTTTAGAAGGCAACTTTAACTTATATCTAAACCCCCAGAACGCTACTCTCCTACTTAAAGGTACTTTCCTACTTAAAGGTACTCTTCCCCTACCTCCTCTACTACCTCCACTTTAGCTAACCAGTAAGCCTCTATTACAAGAAGTTATAAATCTAATAAAGGTATATTTAGACAAAGAGAAGAAGTTTAAAGGAGAACTATATAATATACTTAGAGTAAAACTATAGGTCTTTTATAACTATTGTAATAAGGTTAGAATTTAATACTATTAGTTCTATTACACTTTCTCTATTATATTAAAGGGACAGGCGGCGATATTCTATTATAACTATATTATGGGTAAAAACTATAGCTTTAATATAATACTTTAGCTTACTAGAGCTCACTTTAAGACTAATAAAAATTACCAACTTTATATATTTAAATAGCGGGAGACTATATTCTAGAGAGTTATTGCTTTTAACCTAATAAAGACTTATTTAGAGTACCTTTAACTACTCTTTAATAAACTTTAGAAAATCTAATATGGCCTTATTAAAACTTACTAAAATAAAAACAGCCTAAGGGACTAGGTTATTTTAGTATGCTATAGTGTTCCTAAGTGTAACTTGGCGCTATATAAACCTATAGATATATTTAAAGGAGTATATACTAAGCTACGCTCCGCCGTAGGTACTATAATGTAAATATAAGAATCTTAATAGTTTTATACTAAAAACCCTACCTAAATAAGTATTCCTAACTAATATGATTATAACTAGACTAATTAAATATATAGTGGCCATAGTAGGGAATATAAAAGAGGGTATAATTAATGTTAACTATAAGGCAACCGTGGAGGTCTTTATGGAGGTTTATTTTAAAGTAATTACTAGAAGAAGTGCTATATTTATAAAAAGCTAAATTACTAGTTAACTAGATACTCCCTTAATAAGTAAAAAGAGATATATAATAAGTTCCGCCAGAGTATAAGAAACGTTGGAAATTATAAGGTTACTATAGCCTACTTCCAAACCTTCCTAGTCTAATATAAAGGCATAGAAGATCTTAAGGGTAAGGTTAATAAGACTAAACAGCTCCTTATAGATATAGAAATTAAGAACTACTCTTCTAACCAATACTTTACTAAGTATAGTGAGGTAGATAGTATATAAACCATTATTATTTTTAATAACCAATCTACGCTCCATTCTATTATAAAGTTAGATATCTTTAATAAGCTAAAGGAGAGTTCTATATTCTCCTTTAATAATAGATACTCGGCGAACGTCTTCTATAGTATTATGCCAGATACTAGAGCTGTAGGAGTATCTATAGTAGAAGAACCTTAAGTTTAAGCCCTTTAGTAGCTTAATAGCTCTATTTAAATTAACTATTTAACGGCAGGCCAATATACGATTTATTTTAGTAAAGGTACTACAATTTTTCTTAGTATAATTAGGGTCTAAACCCCCTTAGGATATATTATTTTTTATATTATTCCTATAAACACCCCGTTTTTATTCTATATTAGGGATATAGATAAATTAGGCATTAAGCTTAATAACCTTAAAAATATACTTATATAGGGAGATAATTAGGTGCCTATTATACGTAAATAGGGTTACCCTTAGTTGCTCCTTTAATAACTAGAAAAGAGCGTTACTTAAAGCCACTTAACTAAGTTAAAGTTACGCTAACTATACTATCATTTTGGCTACCTATCCGTTTATTAATTACTTAGGGTTCTTTAGTAAGTAGGCTATAAAGTTAAGGTTAAGGCAATTAAGCATTTTATAAAATACTACTATTACTACTAAATAAACTAAAAGTCCCCTAGCCGATTTAAGTTCACCCTTAAAGATAACTATAACTTTAACTTCTATATTATCGTTAACGTTATATATCTTAGTGGTAAGCTAGTACTTTAAGTTATTAACTTCTTAACCTCCTTCTAAGCCGTATGTTTCTTAAAGGATATATTAGCTAGGAATGTATAGGATACCTTATAATTATACTAGATTAATATCTACCTAGGACCCCCTAATTAAATTATCTATAATATAGGAAAGAACTTCTTATCTATAGAGTTTTAATAATAGATAAAGGCAATAGCAATTAAGGTTAAGGAAGTCCCCATTAAGGCATATAATAATATTAGAAAAGTGGAATAATATTATATACTATTATACCGCGTATATAAGATTATCTCTTTAGAACTAAAGAATACTAATAAAAAACTTACCTTATAAATAGCTATTAAAGCTATTAATAATTCTACTAGCCTAGATAGACTTATACCTATATTACTAGTCTTTAGTGCCTACCCTTAAATAACTAATAATTCTCTACTATCTCCCTCCATTATATAACGAGCTGAGGCTATTTGCAAGGTAATAAAGGAGGTACAATATCTCTATACTACACGCTAGGTTAATAATATACTAGAAATAAGAAATGGCCTAAATACCTTAACTATACTTAATCTGCCACTCTAGTCTAAGGTACACGTATAGTATAAAAAGGGAGGGTAGTTAGGCCTACATTAACTTATTATAATTAATAGTTAAACTTGCACTATTTAGATGCCTTACAGACCCACTTAATTCTATTTAACTATTATTAAGCCTTACTATAAAGATAACAGTTCCAAGCCTTTATAGAATACTATAGAAAACGCCCTAAAAGAGAACCACAATTAATATACTCTAGAAGGCGACCACAATCCTAATATAATTATAGTAGATACGCCGCAACTATAACGCAGTAGAGGTCGCTTAAAGGGATTATAAAATTGCTAATATCTTATTAATTTTAAAGAGCAATTTATTACCGCTATTAAGAATAGAGTTAAGCTATTAATAGCCTTTATAACAGCTAAGGAGAAGGCTAACTTTAAACTCATAAAATAGCTCTAAAAGGAAGATTATATTATAACTTTAGGAGCTTCTTTCTAAGCATCTAATAAGCAGGAGATTAATGGTCTTATTATAAAAGAAGTCTTTAAATTTAAGAAGTATAACCCTACTAAGTTTAATAGAGTTTATATCTTTAAGTTAAAAATAGTTAATAAGATTAAGGGCAAAGCTATTAACACCCTATTTAAGAAATTAAGGCTTATTATTTAAGGTTATAATAATAATAATAAGGAGGTAATTCTTATACAATCTCTTATAATTTAATAAGCTAGTTAGTAAGTTATTATTATACTAGCTCCCTCCTTAATAAAGAATAGAATAATAGTTTATTTATAAGATATTACTTAAGCCTATACTTAATTAAAGACGCCCCTTTAGCATTTAATACTAGTATACCTTTTAAAGTAAATTCGCTACTAGTATCCTAAAGATATAATTATAGTTGTGCTTAAGCTATTATATAGAATTATAGAGGTAGGAACTTACTAGTAGGCTACCTATAGCAAGCACTATAAAGAGAAGCTTTTAATAACTACTTTTATATTTAATCCCTACCTCCTTATTACAACTATAGAAACCCTATTTGGAATTATTAGTATATAAACTAATAATATAATTATCTTGGGAGACAACCAATTCTTAGCTCTTAAAGAGGATAAGCTAGTAAAGGCAAATCTTATAATAAAGCTAAAGGAAAAGCTTAATTTAATAACACTATTACTTTTTAATAGATGCATCCTCTCCTTAAATAAGGATTCTATTACTTTACGCTAAAAGGGTTAAGGTAAGAAGATTAATATTATTAATAATTGTTATTTCTTTTTCTTTTAGTAGGAATAAGGAAAGGGGTAAAAAACTTAAGGTTCCTTACCACACTAAGGCCACGTCAACACGTAACGGCAATATGCCTTATATAACGGCAACTTGCCTTATTCCCAACACTAGCAACTCTTCTTTTTGTAGTTGCCATCTATATATATACAAACAGACAGGATACAACAATACCAGATAGTATACAATAATACCAAACAATATGCGACAATATGCGACAATGCGGCAGTTAGCAGAATTTAGCAGATAACGCAAAGATAGGTAGGCTGCTAAGGCGCTAGTAATAAGCGAGCCAATAGCAATTTTCTATCCCAGGAATAGAAAATCCCAATTAGCTGGTTTAAGTTAGGGTTTATAGAATATTATACTCCTACTCCCTTTTAACCTAACCTTTAACTTATATATATAGAGTATTTGTGTTAATAAACATTTCTAGAGCCTTGTTTAGGTTTGCCTTTATTATTATATCTACTAGGTTATCTTAACCATTAATCTATTAAATCTTAAAGAGTTCTTATTGTTTATAGGATTAACAAAGTGCTATAATATTAATTATAAGGCGCTTCTCCTTTATAGTACCAAGCTTAACTAAGCACTTATAGAGGGAGTATAAATCGGTGCATATAATTATAGGGATAATAGGAAATTCAAGTTAATCTATAATTATCTTTAGGGTAGTTCCAATTGCAATTACTATATTAACTCCACTAACCATTCTATATATCTCTAACGCTAGAACGCTTCGAGTAACGCGCTTACTCTTAGTTAAGCTTTAATAGATAAAATTGCTATAGATTATAAAGTTATTCTCTCTAGTAAATTTATTTATAATAATAATCTTATATCCCAACTAGGAGCTAAAATCTTTATTATTTACAAACAATCCATTAACAAATACAAAGAGCTTAGCGGTAGGAAGATTAATAGGCACATAGAGTAGTCCCCAATTAAGATAGTTTATTTGCCAGGAAAGACGTTTATTTAGGGCAAGAATATTATCCTTAGTTAGTTCCTAGTGTTAGGCAGCAACAGAGAGATTAAATAAAGCCTTAGGTTAATAGATAGAAGTAATATAAGCTCTACAAGCGCGTTGCTCCACATATCCTTACTTTAGAGAATTAGCGTTAATAACGTTAATCTTCTTACCTTAACCCTTCTGGCGCAAAGCAATAGAATCCTTATTTAGGGAGAGGGTGCATCTATTAAAGAGTAATAGTATTATTAAATTAAGCTTTTCCTTTAGCTTTACTATAAGATTTACCTTTACTAACTTATCTTCTTTAAGAGCTAAGAATTGGTTGTCTCCTAAGATAATTATATTATTAGTTTATATACTAACAATTCCAAATAGAGTTCCTATGGTTGTAATTAGGAAGTATGGGTTAAATATAGAAGTAGTTATTAAAAGCTTCTCTTTATAGTGCTTACTATAGGTAGCCTACTAATAGGTTCCTACCTCTATAATTCTATATAATAGCTTAAGCACAACTATAATTGTATCTTTAGGATATTAGTGACGAATTTACTCTAGAAGATATACTAATATTAAGCGCTAAAGGTGCGTCTCTAATTGGGTATAGGCCTAAGTAATATCTTATAAATAAACCACTATTTTATTCTTTATTAAGGAGGGAGCTAGTATAATAATAACTCGCTAACTAGCTCGTTAAATTATAGGAGATTATATAAGAATTACCTCCTTACTATTATTATTATAACCTTAGATAACAAGCCTTAATTTCTTAAATAGGGCGTTAGTAGCTTTGCCCTTAATTTTATTAACTATTCTTAATTTA
>Ga0307507_10002607_pt1 | contig 37211 bp, 9 predicted proteins | sample 7_EM_MG_FD_207223 | JGI IMG/M metagenome (GOLD analysis project Ga0307507, IMG submission 207223) | Populus trichocarpa ectomycorrhiza microbial communities from riparian zone in the Pacific Northwest, United States - 7_EM | ecosystem: Host-associated > Plants > Roots > Unclassified | place...
AGGCCTGGGCCCTAGCGCCGCACTATTCTTCTTCTACTTTCTCCACCTGTTTTCCTAATATATCTTCCCTACTTTGGGGTTGTTGGTTTCTTCTCCTATAGGGCACCCTAGGGTCCCTCCATAGTTTGTTTAGGCGTGTCTTGATATACTTTATAATATTAAAGTTACGTTCCTTTTGCACCCTTTATATTACATCAGCTTCAATATATAGTTATAGGGGGGGAATATTAGCTTCCTTCTTAAGTAGTGCTATGGCTGTTTGCTTATACCCGCCTGTTATACTCCTAAGGCAGGCTATTTAGACCTTTTAGAGTGGTTTAAGGAGTAATTTAAGGGGGCCTTTCTTGGTTTCTCTAGTGGCCCAAATGCTAGATCTATATGTTATGGTTAGCCGGACAACTGCTGTATATAGTAGGCATAACCTCTAGAAGTATGGACCCCATATAGAATTAACAATCCTGGACATGGCGATATACTATACTTAGCCCTTATAGGCCGCTTGCGCTATATATGCGCTCTATTAGAGCTTACTGTCTACCCACACTCCTAATACCCTTAGGCCTTGAACCAGTTAACCCCCAAAGCCTTAAATATGGATTGTATACTAAAGATCTATAGATTGGTTACGTTTTCTTATAAAATAGATTAGCTGGTATTTCTTTAGTAAGAATTAGACTCTATATCGTCTTGCCCATTCTATATAGGTGTTATAGGCTTTCTCTAGTGTCCTATAGTTCTCTGCGGCTGTTGGCCTATATATAATTAGGTTTATATTATTAATAAAGCCTATCCCCTAGGTCGCCCCTTCCTTAAAGGTGTTAAGCAGGTTGCTTATAAAGAAGAGGAAGAGTATAGGCAATAGAGGTAATCCTTATGGTATTCCTGTTACGACTACAATAGGGGGGCTTTAGTATCCACTAAAGACTAGTAATATTTCTTTCTGGCCTATAAATCCTTAAATAAATTAAATAATCTATTCTAGGAAGCCCTTTGCCCTAAGGATGTATAGAAGACGCTTATGGGGTACATTATTATAGGCGCCGCTAATATCTAGGCTAAGTATTAATACTATAAAGTCCTTTCGCATAGCCCATGCAGTTTTAATAGTAGTAGTAAGTAATATAAGTGCTAATAGCGTTAAGCAATTCTTTCTTGCCCCTATTTAGCTTTGTGGTAGTAGGGCGTGTTCCTCTACCATATCTACTATATGGTCCGCTATAACCTTTTCTAAGATCTTGCTTAGGGTGTTTTCTAAGGCAATAGGGCGGTAGCTTTCTAGAATTAAGTAGTCTGCTTTGCCTTCTTTTTATAAAACAACCATCATTATGGATCTTCCGAGTCGTAGGTAGTAGCCTATTGCAAAGCATGCTCTGGCTACGTCTATAAGCTAAGGTGCTATAAGTGGTCTTTAGGTCTTTAGGGCTTTGTTTAGGATCCTATCTAGTCCTAGTACTATGTTATTTAAGAGGCGGCTAATAGTTCTAGCCATTTCTTCAGTTGTTATATCGCTGTTGACCTTTAAGTAAGTCACTAGTGTTTTACTAGTAATATTACTAAGGTCTACTAGAGCCAGTTAAGGGAAAAATCTTTCTATAAAGATCTTTACCTTCTTGTTATTGTTGCTTGTGGCCTATAGTTTACCTACTCTTTATAGGGGTAGTAGGTGTAAATCTTCTACTAAATATCCCACCTTTTTCTTTACCCATTTCGCTATGGTCTAAAGGCCCTTGTTATAAGGGAGACTTAGGTTAGTAGTATATTCGTTTATAAACCGTCTCTAGTTATTCCTTGCTTTTTTTCTTAGGGTATTCTTTAGCTAGTTTTTTATGTCTTTATATTATCTCTCGTCCTTAGAATTGTGGCTGCTTATATATTTCCTCCTTACTCGTTGTTGGCCGGCTATAAGGGCCGCGTACTATGCGGACTATACATATCACACATAGGGGCCCGGTTTTAAAATTGGGCAGTGCTCTTTTAGCCTACTTTTAATTACTGCCTGGATCCTTTCTAGTCTTTAATTAATTTCCTTAGGGGTAGCTAATAAGCCTTGCTTGTTTAGTATTAGGTGGATTTCTTCTAGGTTTTAGAGTTGTTGTTTAATTATATTAAGAAAGCTATCTATGTTAAGCTTCTTTGTTACGTATCTTTTGCCATTTAGTTGCGCCTTAATATCCAGATCTAGTTATATCTGGATAGGAATATAGTCTAAGATAAGTACCCATTTTTCTTTAGGGGAGCACCTTTTAAGTCTCTGGTATAGGTTTTCGTCCATAATTATAAGGTTAATTGTACTTTTAGCGGTGCCCTATTGCCATATAATTGCACCTAGGGGGGTAGCTAGCTTAAGGCCCCCGTTGTCTATAGCTCTTAGTAGGCACTCTACCTGTTAATCAGCAGTAACATAGATGCCCCCCTACTATAGGTAGTAGAGGTTTATATCTCCTAGTAAAATAGACTCCGCGTGTTCAGTTTCTAGCAAGCTTATTATAGATATAATATTCTCTGTCTATGCTACCCCTTCGACCCTAGGGTTATAGATATTAATAATTTATACTAGTCCCCTATATATCTAGATGGTTATAACTGTAATATCTAGGTTAACTGCCTACTATGACTATAAGGCAAAGCTAATATTTTTACTAATTATAAAGCATATACGTATAGCTGCTTTTGGTTCATACAGGAGCTAAAATCCTTAGGGGCAGTATGTTAATTATATATAGGTATTATAATACGGCTCTTATATGGCAAGAATATGGTATTTCTTTAGGTCTAGACTGTCTAGTAGGGGCCTTACTAGACGGTGGTTCGTATTGCCGCAGTTATACTATATAATGGTTAAGTGGCGGACCCCTAGCGGGGGTCCTTCGCCTCTTCTTTACTCCTCACTTCTTCCGTTTCCACTTTCTCTAAAATATTTAGAACTTCCGTCTCCTATATTTGCTCCCTGGCTACTACTTATTTTGTATAGAGCTTTCTATTTTTATATCTTGTGTTCCTACTAGCCTTTCTAAATCTAAGTTTGTTATTGCCTCCGGTTCTTCCCCCATTCTTACCAGTTGGCTATATGCCCCTTATAAGCCAGCTGCGTATGTTGTGTTTACCGTGTTAAATCTAATTCTTAATTATCCCGGCCTTAAACTTGCTATAGCCGTCTATAGGGGTCTTCCTACTAGGCGTTCTCTCCCTTATATCCCATGTGTTCTTTATATCCCTGTTTAGTCTAGTGATGTTACGCGGCATCACTTTTAGCCCATTAAGGCTTGGGATGGCTGGCTTAGCCCCCTAGTATTAAAGGTAGAAAACGCTAGGAAGACACCTGCGTCCCCCTAGCTTATCACCTATTATTTCCATTTGTATAACCTAGCGTGTAGTTATTCCTGCAGCTGTTAAGCCCTTTCCTTCCATCTTCTATATTTAATGCAGTCTTCTCTCTCCTACGCCTTATGTGTGCTTCGGTGACAGTTCGCGCATTTTGTTTGGTCTTAATTTATATATTATCTTATATCGTGGGGGCCTGCACAGTGGCCGCAGCACACCTATGCTGCGTATGTGGATTGGGTGTGTCCCTATTATATATAGCGATAACATCGTTCCAGGCGTAGTCTGTGGTTATAGAGCCTTGTATTGTATATAAGGCCATTTATAATTATTCCTTTTTGGATAAGAAGTTTTTGCATTCCTAGTATATATACACTGATAATAAAGGAGCTATACGTTTATCTATTATTTCCCTAGCAAGTCTCTAGCGCCCCTTATATCCTCTTATTGTTCTCATTGTATGCTTAGTTTGTATTTTCCTATTAAAGCTATTAGATCCGGGTAATTACAAGTCCTAGTATTAGGTGTTCCGTTTATTTTACTATCTCCTATATAGTTGCTGTATTGTCCGCCTGGCGTCCCCTTTCTACCCTAAGGCTTATGGGAACCAATAGGACTTTAACTGGGTAATCTTTACAAAGCACTTTTATGCTAATACGCTCTCCTAGCCTGTCCCCTGCCCTTACGGCCCGTTCCTTTGCCTGTTGGTCCTTTAGGGTGACTCTAATGTCTCCACTCCTAAGGTGTTAGACTGTAACGGCGTTGTAGATCTTCTTATAAATCTTTATAAGAACTTCTGTTTCTAATTATCCCCTAAGTTCCTCTGCCTTTTCTATATTTAGTTATATTATAATTATATACCCGGTTATTGTCTTTAGGGGGGTAGGTTCCCTATGCTATAGGAGCGCAGCTACGGCGGCCCAGGTGCGGTTCGCCTATAGGGGGAAATTTTGTTTATCTTCAATTTTATTTAGCCGTTGGAGGATTTAATTAAGGGTTTACTAGAGGGGCGCCTAAGGTTTACTGGACTAGAGCCATTTTGCTAGCTGTATTAGTTTATAATAGCTAATAGATACTCCCCTACAGTTCTAGATACTAGACGCGTCCAATAGGCTTTATATTTTATTAGATGCCTTCTTAATTGGGGTATTTCCACTTTCTAGTGTAGTATTCGCCCGTCCTTGTTGTTATTGTGGGGGGCCATTGTTGGGTATAGGTCTGGCGGTCGCGCGCAACTGCGTACCACCGTCGTTCCACCTGTGCCTCCCCTGTAATGCATGCATCTCAGGGGATTATCAGGGTGTTTTTCAGGGTTCTTTTAGTTGGTTTGGTCTTTTTGGGCCAGGTGCAGCAAGAGCTCCAAAAGTTGAACTAACTTATTATAGAAAAACGCATAAGTCATATTAAAGGAGCATTAATTATAATATTAAGGAACCTAGAAGAAGGATCTAGGGACTAGAGAGGAGAGCAATAAATCTTAGTACCCATAGTGGAAATACTAGTGGTTAGGTTAATTAGGTATTAGTTTAAATTTAAGGATAAAGATAAGCTAAGAGTTAACCTAAGTCACCTAGCGCATTATATACTATTGTGGACAGCTTATATGGATAATATATGCAACATACATAGAATACTAAAAAGATAAGAACTGGAAATACCTAGTAAGGATATATTAGGCACTAGAGGAAAAGTGGTTTAGAGACGCTAAGTATATATATAGATGGCACCTAATAGAAGTATAGAGTTAAGGGGACCTAATACTTTAACCCAGAAGATTCCTTATGGAAGAATGCCTAGATAGATAATAGTAGTAGAACTGCCTAGAGAATACTTATCCATAGTACATAGAGGAAAAGAAATAAACTAAGTATTGGCTAAAAGTGGACTAAGTATAAATAGGATCTAGCAGCTAATAGTTAGAAAAAGGGGAGGCCTATAGGACTAGAGGGAACTAGTAATAAAGCCTTAAACCCTTAAAGGAATTTAAGAATAACACCTAAATTTAAGAGTTAAGTGGTAAGACTAGCAGTTTAAAGCACTAGTAGATAGTAGAGCAATAAGAAACCACGTGTTATTAGTAGTAGTAGAAAGAATAAGGTTACCACATAGATAAAAAGAACACCTATATCCACTTATGACAATTTTAGGAGATTAGATAGCCTATAAAGGAGGCATTATTAATCTTAAAATAGGACCTATTTAGCTAACTATTAAAGGGAGACCAGTTAGAGTGTCTTTTAATATCTTACTATTAGGAAAAGACAAGGCGATACTAGAAATGCCTTAGTTACAGAAATATAATCTAAAGATTAATTGGGTTACAGGTTAGGTTAATATTAGAGATACTTAATAACGCAAAGTATAATAGCAAACTAAGTTAGTATAGTACTAAGTCGGAGCGATATATAAAGAGACTAAGTAAGGCTTAAGTTATGTACTAAAGAGATACCATAAGTATGGCAAAAAGTTATAGTTACTAGAAAGTGAAAAGCTGTTAGAGCATATAGTATGGGACCATAAGATAGAGTTAGAAGAGGGAATAAGTCTAAAGTTCTTTCTAATTTATAAGCTCACTAAAACTAAGTTAGTGGCACTTAAAGAGGTTGTCTAGGAGAACTTATAAAAGGGATATCTTAGACCGTTGTAGTTATTAATAGGATATCCAGTACTATTTATCCTAAAGAAAAACAGAAAACTCAGAATGTGTATAGACTATAGATAGTTAAACAGCATCACTAGAAAGGATAGGTATCCTTTACCCTTAATTAGCAAAATCTAAGATAGAATAGGCAACGCGAAGATCTTTACAAAGATAGACCTAAGGTAGGCGTACTACCAGATTAGGATCAAGGAAGGTAATAAATAGAAGGCAGCCTTTAGATTAAAGGAAGGACTATACAAGCTATTAGTTATACAGTTTAGACTTATAAATGTACTAGTAATATTCCAAAAGCAAATTAATAGTATGTTAGGAGAACACTTTAATAAGTTTATTATAGCATACCTTAATAATATTATTATCTACTTAGAGAGTAAGAAAGAATATAAGGAACACGTTAAATAGGTCTTAAAGAGACTATAAGAAGAACAGATGCTAGTAGCTATTAAGAAATACAAGTTCTTTATAAAAAAGACTAATTTTGTAGGATTTGTTATTAAACTAGGAAGAATTAGTATAGACCTAAAGAAAGTTAAAGCTATAGTAAGTTGGCAAGAACTAGAGAACGTTATACAGTTAAAGTCGTTTCTAGGGTTTTGCAACTACTATAGGAGGTTTATAGTACAATAGTTAAAGAGCATTAAGCCATTTACAAGACTAATAAAAAAAGAGGAACTGTAGGTATAGGGAATAGAGTAAAAGAAGTTATTTAAGGAACTTAAGGAGTTGTTTACCTAGGAACCAATCCTCAAAATCTACCAACCAAAGTTAGAAACGGTTGTTAAGACAGATATATTAGACTTCGCACTAGGAGCATATTTACTATAGAAGCATTAGGACGTATAGTATCTAGTAACATACTATAGTTAAAAAATAACACTACTAGAACTAAACTATAACATCTATAATAAGGAGTTGTTAGGTATAGTTATAGTATTAAAGAAATAGAGAGTATTCTTATAAGGTATAGAGAAACCATTTATAGTTAAAATGGACTATAAGAACCTTATAGGATTCCTAACAACAAAGGAACTTAACTAAAGATAGGTTAGATAGGCGGAAATGCTTACAGAATACTATTTTAAAATTTAGTATACTAAGGGTACAGATAATACACAAGCAGATACTCTAAGTAGGAAAGCTAAACTATAAAGTAACAAAAAGCCATCAGGGGCTTTACTATGAAAAGATTAAAACAGATTGATTAAGTATAATTACCCAAAAGTTGTAGCAACTAGAGAAGGTTAGATCTACAAGTTACTAGAGAGTAATTAGACATAGAAGATCTAAGAAGTATAGGTAGAGGATCTAGACATGGAATAGTATAAGAATAGAGAAGCAACCTATATTCTAAGGTCTGTTATAAAAGAGTTTATTAAGTTATTCTATAAGGGACTAACTTAAGGACACAACGGAGCTATAGGCTTAGTGTTAAGACTTTAAAAAGAGTATATTATTTAAGAAATCTGGGGACTAGTAAGATAAGTTATATGAAAGTATCTAAATTGCTAAAGAAATAAACTAATAAGGCATAAGCTATATAGAGGGCTATAACCTGTTAAAACACCAGAAAGACCATAGGAAGTTATATTATAGGACTTTATTAAGTTACCGAAGTCAAAAGATCCTATTATAGGACAAGATCATGATGTAATCTTAGTAATAGTAGACAAGCTTATAAAGTAGGGATACTTTATAGCATACACAGAAGAAATATTAGTAGAAGATATTACTAGAATCTATATTAAGGAAGTGTTTATAAGACATAGAGCACTAAGCAAGATTATATTAGATAGAGATCTGAGATTTATAGCAGCATTCTAGGAGGTATTTTTAGCGGAATAGGGAGTTTGCGCAGTAACCTTAACAGTGTATTATCCGCAGACGGACGGATAAATAGAAAGATTAAACTAGACACTGGAACAGTATCTAAGGCACTATATTAATTACGCATAGAACAATTAGGTATTATTATTACCAATTACACAGTTTGTATATAATACAACACTATAAGAAGGAATAGGAACGTCACTATTTAAGGCAAATTACGGGTATAAGCTAAGATCGTCGTTATTACTATATTAAGTAAAGAAAATAAGTAGCATAGCTAAGTAAAGAATAGAGACTTTAATAAATCTTTACGCAGACCTTAAAGAAACAGCTAAGCTAGTACAAGAGTGAATAAAAAGGTACTATAATACTAAGAGATCTAAGGGACCAGATCTTAAGGAGGGAGATAAAGTGTGGCTACTATATAAAAATTTTAAGAGTTAACAACTAAGTAAGAAGTTAGACTATGTTAGACTAGGACCTTTTAAAATTATATAAAGAATTTTATTAATTATGTTTAAGTTAAACCTACTAGCTAAAATAAAAATTTACCTTATATAGTATGTCGCAATGCTAGAGCTAGTACACGGGAACATTAAGCTACTAGTTTACAAGGCAGACACATATAGAGGATAAGAAGAAGATAAATAGTAAGTTTTAAAGGTTATTAGTTACGAGGATGTAGATAACAAAATATAGTATAAAGTAAAGTAGATAGGCTATAGTAAGACTACCTAAGAGCCACTAAGCAACCTAGAGAACGCTATAGGAAAGATATAGAAGTGTTAAAAGAAAGTAGGTTAGGTAGTATTAATAAAGAAGAATTGCTAAAGAATAAGTCACCTAAGGGGGACCTAAGAGGAGCAATTGCTAAGCTACTCAGAGTTGTTTCCCTTATAGGAGGAAGGTCCGTTCTTTTATTACCCAGCTTAGATAGACCCTATTAAATAAGTTTCTACTCTTTAGAACGAACCTTCTTATAAATATATTTAAGGCGTTAAAGACAAGCATAAGCTAGACGCTAAGCTTTAAGGACACGTGCGGATTCTTCTAAAACACGTTAAACCTTAAGCAGCGCAGAAGCTAGCTTACCGTTAAGCTTCTTAGCGGCAGATTAAATATAAGACCCTATAATAGGTTACTTAAGGAACTTAAAGACTGTTAAGAGTTATAAAACGCGTATACTTAGCGTTAGAGACAGAGTAAACGTTGCAAGATAATTAAATGTTTGCTTTAGTGCACTCTAAGCAAGAGGAAGGTTGTTAAGATAAAGAACTTGCTAGCGCGATATAGACTAACCCCTCTTTCGCACAATAAGAATATGGAGATAGCATTATATTACCTAGAGATAGTATTGTAGCGACAGTACAAGACTAACGAGCTATAGAAGAAAAAGAAGATGCTTTAGGTATAATAAGTAAGGATATTAGCTAAATTAATTAAACGGATATTATACCTCTAGTGGATAACTTGGAGACGTTAGGAATCTTTAAGGACAAAGATAAAGAGGAGGGAGATGGTATTACGGATAGCTTAAGTATAGTATTATAACTACTTAGAGAGGAGTCGGTGGAAGCTAGTTAGTTAATATAGGCATAGTCTAGGATGGATCTAGTAGAACTATATAACGAGGAATAGTAGCTAAGGTCACGTAATATAATCTATGTAATCTGTGTAATCTGTGTAATCTGTACGAAGTAGACAGAGCACATGTACCTTACGGAGCAAAGGGATTTCTTAGGCGTATGATTATATATTTAAAGGACCACAGTCCCTACCTAGACAGTTCTCTCTTCGTAGTAAATCTTAGAATATAATTAGAGTTAATCTGTTGGGCAACCACTCTACTAGTTGTTATTACGTTGTTAACCTGTTTATATCTATATACCCGGCCTAATAATAGGACCCACCGTAGTTCTTGCTACAAGGTTCCGTTACAGAGGGCGTAGTATATAGCTAGTTAGGTAAGGCTTGCCGGTGCGTAGTTATAACCGCTTTTAGTACGAGAGTAGTTATAGCTTATCTTCCTACTCTAGCTTCTATAGGTGTGGCTAGCAAGTTCTAATTACTATATAGTCACTTCTGCTGATTAGGGCGCGCGTTAATCCGCTTTAGTTCTATATCTAAAGATAGGTAATAAGCTGCAAGTCTTTTATAAGTTGGTAGGTTATTTAAGGTTACAGCAATCTTTTCTTATAGCTGGATTATTAGCCTATTATATAGGTTCAAACGGTAGTTCTTAAGGGGAACCTAGCCTTCTTCTATAAGGTATAGAAATTAAGTCTGGAATTTAGTAAAGAGTTAGTTTAGTTTTATTATTAGGCGATTATAGTCATACTAGGTATCCCGTACTTTATTTAGGTTAATATAGATAGCAGCTAGGTGCCGTATTATCTTGTTAATAGATGTAAATCGGACAGGGAAATCGTCCTTAAACTTAGCTTAAAGGTGCCATTGGGCGTCCCCTATAGTTTAACTAAAGAGGTAGAGTATTTTAGCTTCTTTAGAAAGGAAATAGTTGTGGTTAATATAGAGCTTTTCTTATACTTAAATCCTCTAATTCTTAAAGGTAGGGTCTATCCCATTAAACAGTGGTTAGGGGTTAGGGAGCTTAACAGACTTTAACTATTTTGTTATTATATCCATACTCCCTAGTGTATTATATTTAGTTAAGTGAATAAAACGGCTAGGACTTCTAAAAGGGGGAGCTAAGCTTTATAGGGCTGTAAGGCTGTCTAGGATCTCTTATAGGGTCTTCTATATACTTTAAGCTTAGAGATGGTTGGCTTTCTAATTAGCCATTAGGGCACGAATCTGTTTGTGTACGTCTATACTATTATTATTATCCTTAATTTCGGATCCTAATTAAATCTCATGTTCTTCTTAGGTCGGGGCAGCTCTTTTAAATAAGCTTGCTTTAGGTGCCATTATTGGCTTCCTAGGGTTTATCAAAATCGTATAATTTAGTTTTAATTCTAGGGGTATAGGTCTAATCCTGTCTAGCTTATGGGGGGGGGATATTATTAAGGCCTTCCCAGGCAATGTAGAGTTGTTTTAGTGTCTAAGTATAGTATGTTAACGCGTTGTTGCAGACAAAGTTTCTTTTAGGGTGGGATATTATTAGGGCCTTCCCAGGCAATGTAGGGTGAGCTTAGTATAATGTTACGGCTTATATAAATGCCTCTGAACCGAAGCTTGTAGAATGCTGTATTACGAGGATACTAAGCTAAGGAGAAGAGGAGAGGTATGTACAGGAGGTAGAGACGTAACATATACGCGTTAGGACGCCAAGTCCTTAGCCGAACCCCTGACTAGGCTCCCTGTCCAGGTTACGCGTTACAGTGCCGTAACAGTGACAGCCCAGCCAAAAGTGAAACCGCAGAGGAGAAGGTGTGCATGAGAGCAGCTACGCACACATACGCAATAGATAATATAGAGACCTAGTTGTCGAAATAAAATAAAATAGGGGTCTGCTAGAGATTAGCGCCCAATATTGACGCTGTTTTGGCGTGCATAGCCACGATCTAGGCCTAATTAAGGAGTCAGCTCCAAGAGTCGTTAACCTCAATATTAACAAGTTCCGATTACAGTTGGATCTTAAAAAGTAAGGCTCTTAATTTAATGTTGTTGACTTTAAAGTTTTTTAAGTTCCTATTGTTACGGACCTTATATCAGCAGTAGTTCGGCTACTTAGAGAGGAGACGGGCGAACTAGTTGTGACAGCGCGGAAGACGCTGGGACCGATCGAACCATAGGACAAGGGCTAAGCGAGGTCATGGGGGATCATGGGATCAGGTTCGGAACATAGAAACGTGGGAACGTGCGCGTAGCGCACATACCAACGGTCCACCAGGGGTCTGATTTATGAGATAAGTCAGATGAGAGTAAAGGACGGAAGGCTGATTTAAAAGAGTGGAGATGAGAAGAATATTTTTGTGGCCTAGGCCGAAATATTCGTTGTCCATAGTGACCAAAGTAACCGTCAAGCGAGATTTCGAGGCAACTCGCTCTCTTCCATTTGTAACGTATCAAGGGATGGTGGTGACACGCAGTCGCGTGACAGCGCGCCATTGCGGTGGAAATGCCATTTTGAAGGAAGCAATCTTAATGTTGAATGGATATATACATTATGCTTTACGAACTAAACTTCCCGTGGTCTCATACGAAGATGATGATACTTGGAAAGCTCGCACACATGAAACTGGAGGCATCGATTGATCCCGCTGTTTTAAGAACCTTGGCGTCGTTGAATCCCGCCACAACCCTCGCCTCCAACCTCAACAGCACAATGCGAGAACGATGGCTAAACTGCAAACCGCAACAGTCTCGAATCAGGTAGTAAGGAAAAGGAAGAGGAAGAATCATGAAGGGCGTCAGGTAGAAGCGACACCGCCTCCGGAGGAACGCTTTGCTGAAGGCCTGACCCCCAGCTCCACAACGACCACTATCCCGACGAAGACTCACGATGGCGGCAAGAAATCTCGTCGTACTCCAAAAGCGAAAACCGATAAATCGAATCCCGCACTACTACGCCATAACTTCTCCATTGTTGAGACCTCGATACCATGGCCAGAGCATTTCACTAAGCTCGCACAAACTCATCGGGCGCTAAACTTGGTTTACACGTTTTGCTGCACACGTAAACATTTAGCGACAACATTCGACAACATCAAAGCGACCGTAAAGGGACACATAAAACGGGAGTTGCTTGTAGAAGATGTCGCGCAGATCAAGGTGTTGGTTCCGAGGACTATAAACTTCGTCTATGTAGACGAGGCTATGTTACAGGCCAATTTGATGGGTTTAGAAGATAACGTTAATGGGAGGAAGGCAAAGGAATTCGTCATAGCAGAGACTACGAACGATGGTAAAAATGAGAATAAAGAAGTGCTTTTATTCGAGTTCATCGATGGCGATCTCAAGCGACAGGTTCAGCATGCTAAGACCGGAGAGCCTACCAAGGCTACGCAAAAATTGAGACAAGAAGACTTGAAAATGCCGGTGTATAGCCAGAAGCAGATGATGAAATTGATTGAAAAGAGGAATAACAAATTCACATCAGCTGTAAATACCTTTCTCAACCACTGTGTAGCAAAGAATGTCGATCCAGTGGAAAGAATCCACGAAGAGCACATCACATTCATTCCTGAGCCCTCAGAGGGCAGGCATACGACGCCAGGTCCCGACATGCGTGCCGGTCTACCAGCATCGATACCCAAGGAGCGAAAAACCATTCCAGAAATCATCGCTGATATAAAGACTCTTGAGTGGTATACCGGTCAAATTGTTCTGGATGGACACCGCGTCTTTGATCCACAGCTTCCCATATACGGTGAACTCAATTTCCAACTCTCCCAAAGCATGGTAGACGCGTTGTACAACACTCGTGGCATTACTTACTTATACGCACATCAAGCTGAAGCAATCAACAACCTCTACTCGGGTCACAATGTCATTGTATCGACTTCCACAAGCTCTGGAAAATCTTTGATATACCAGATACCCGTCCTTCATGAACTGGAAAAGAATCGCAATACTCGAGCTATGTATATTTTCCCAACAAAGGCATTGGCTCAGGACCAGCGCCGGAGCCTGAAAGAGCTCCTCAGCTTCATGGATGGGCTGCAAGATCTCGTAGTTGAGACGTTTGACGGAGACACTCCCATACCGGAACGAAATTACATCAGAGATGAGGGAAGAATCATTTTCACCAATCCGGATATGCTTCACATAACCATCCTTCCACAAGAAGAAGCGTGGAGGACATTTCTCCAGAATCTGAAGTTTGTTGTGGTAGATGAATTGCATGTATACAACGGCTTGTTCGGCTCACATGTTTCTTTCATCATGAGAAGACTGCGAAGGATATGTGCAGCAGTAGGAAACCGCCACGTTAAGTTCATATCCTGCTCTGCAACAGTCGCAAACCCAGAAGAACATATGAAGACAATCTTTGGAATTGAGCAGGTGAAATTGACAGATTTCGATGGCTCTCCTTCTGGACGAAAAGAATTCCTTTGCTGGAACACCCCATTCAAAGACCCGGCAGATCCCACTTCGGGGAGAGGAAACAGCATGGAAGAATCTGCAAAGCTTTTCTGTCAACTTATCCTTCGGGGCGCAAGAGTCATTGCGTTCTGCCGAATCAGGAAACAGTGCGAAGCGCTTCTTGCGGCCGTCAAAACCGAACTGACAAATTTGGAGCGATCTGAAGTAATTGCGAGGGTCATGTCATACCGCGGTGGATACACACCGCAAGACCGAAGACAGATTGAAAAAGAGATGTTCGACGGGAAGCTCGTCGGTATCGTGGCTACTAATGCTCTAGAACTTGGTGTCGATATTGGTTCTCTGGATGCTGTTATTACTGTTGGATTCCCTTACACGATTGCAAACCTCCGACAGCAAAGTGGCAGAGCAGGCAGACGAAACAAGGATTCATTGTCCGTTCTCGTTGGAGACAGTTTCCCTACAGATCAGTATTACATGGCAAATCCTGACGAGATCTTCACCAAGCCCAATTGCGAACTCCAGGTCGATCTTGAGAACATGCTAGTACTAGAAGGCCATATTCAATGCGCCGCCCACGAAATGCCCGTCCGTCCGGAAGCAGACTCTCTATACTTAGGACCTCTACTGCCTCAAATTGCCGCCGAGCGTATGCGTAAAGATTCGCAAGGATTCTATCACTGCAACGAGCGTTTCCTACCATATCCCTCCCGCTTCGTGGCCATTCGCGATACTGAAGACGCTCACTTCGCCATTATCGACGTTACTCATGGCCGTAACGTCGTTCTCGAAGAGCTTGAAGGCTCCCGAGCCTTCTTTACCATATACGAAGGAGGAATCTTCTTGCATCAAGGTAACACCTACCTAGTCAAAGAATTCTCTCAGGACCGCATGATCGCGAAAGTCGAGTACGTAAAGGTCGACTGGACGACCCAGCAGCGCGATTTCACCGACATCGACCCCATCGAAACCGAAGCCATCCGGCACATCCCAGGCTCCCTGTCCCGCGCCTTTTACGGCCCGATCAAGATTAAACAAGTCGTTTTCGGCTTCTTCAAAGTCGACAAGAAGGGCCGCATTTTAGATGCCGTTCAAGTCGATAACCCGCCAATTATTCTCTTCAGCAAAGGCATGTGGCTCGACGTTCCCAAGTCGGCGCTCGACATCCTAAACTCGCGGAGGCTAAATGTCGCCGGCGCGATCCATGCAGCCGAACACGCTATTCTAAGCCTGATGCCAAATTTTGTCATAAGCATGCCTGGGGACGTGCGCACAGAATGCAAAAACGCCAAAAAGGAATTCGCGACCAAGGAAACCTCGCGGAAGCGCCCCGCGCGCTTGACCTTTTACGACGCGAAAGGCGGGGCGGGGGGCTCAGGGATTAGTACCAAGGCGTTTGAGTTCATCGATATGTTGCTTAAACAAGCGTGCCAAAGAATGGCGGCGTGCCATTGTCTGGAGGGTTGTCTGGAATGCTGTTGTAGCGAGAGCTGTAAAGAGGCGAATCAGGTTATGAGTAAGGCTGGCGCTGAGGTTATCATTAAGAGTTTGCTCAATTGGGAGATTAACATTGATACGCTGCCGTGGGGACCGGAAGAGGCGGTTCCCGCGGGAATTGAAACGGTTATTGCGGCTGAGGAGATAATGCCAGCAAGGGGGAAGAGGATTGAAGCTGTGGAGGTAAGGAGGGAGAAGGCTATTGTGGACGTTGTAGGGATGGAGACGACGGATAGAGTTGGTACATGTATCAAGGGTGTTTGCGGCACAACCATTTAATTTTGCCTTTAGCGAGCGAGTTAACGTCTTAGCCACCCATACGAGACAGCCACCCACTCGAGACAATTACTGCCCCCTATGCCCTCTTCTTGAGCGCGCGCACGGACTCTTATGAAAATCAAAATCGAATTAACATCAGAGTCGACCTTAAGGCCAACTCCAAATCTACCCTATTATATAAATACACTATAATTTATTAGTAGTTCCTTCAAAACTTTCTTCGAAAGGGTATTTGATTGAGAAGGGGGAGGTTTGAATTGCGCGATCGGTAAATTGTCTCGAGTGGGTGGCTGTTTCGTATGGGTGGCTAAGATGTTATCCCTTCGTCTGGTAAAACGGACTTTTCGTATTGGGCGCTTTAGGCGCTCCTGCCTGGGTTAGCATGCTGCAGGCACCCTAGCTAGCGTGATTTTCTTAGCAAGCCTCACCAAAACGCGTCAATATTGCGATGCTGATGAAATACTGCAGAAGGCCACCACCAAAAACACCTCTATATATATATTTTTTTAAGGAAGTTGGGCAAAAAGTCGCGATATATGACGTCATGACTGTAGGTTTCCGCCCTTCCTCCATTAACCAGCTGCTAACTATATAGGAAAATCCCCTACTAGAGTCCTCCCCTAAACCACCACTACCTATCCACTTTGTACGCGTTCTTGACGTTAATAAGGACAAGCCAGTAAAGGACCAGCTTAAGGTTATAAGGGAGGACGTGCGGTATACGTCAAATAAGATGTATTAAGTGCTATAGGTTATTAAACGGTTTAGTTAGCGGTTATTTGTTATAGAGGATTAATTAAAGGCGGTAGAGAAGGATTTAAAGGAGGCTAAGCAGGATACTGCACTAAAGGCCTAATTAGCTTTAGAGTCTTAATATTAGGGGAGTAAGGAAGTAGAGGGCTTAAAATAGTTACCTAGTTGTCGCCTACTAAATAGAAGTTGTTAAAGCACTAAAGGCACAGAGGAAGCCTATAAGCCTCGCATTTATATACTGTTTGCCTAACCTTTACTGTGAGCTTCTTTGCCTCCTTCCATCTATATATCCAGCACTTTGGTGGGCTTTTATAGCCTTGCTTTCTTATAAAGCTTTTAATAGAACGGTGAGTTCACATCTTACACTGTTAAATTATAGGTAGTGGGGTTTTAGCAGTAACGTAGGTGGTTTTTTAATTTGTTTTATTTTTATAACCAGGCCTAATACTAGATTAATATTACCTATATTTTAGTAAGCTTTAATAAAGAAGACGCTTAGTATTGTGCTTATTTAGGCCTATCTTTTAACTGCCTATAACAATGAGGTTCCATGCTAATTATATACAGAAACGGCGGTGGGTTTAAAGGTGCTTCCTTAATATCTAGAAGATCTTCTTACTGATAATATAGGCGTTAATTATAGCTGCATTAAGCGCCTATAAGAATAAGGGCAGCTAAGTGCGTATAGTAGTAATCTGGGTGGTATAGTAGCTTTAAAGCTGATTATGAATATTAACCCCGCCTATCTAGTTATTATAGTTAATAGAGAGCCTAGGAAGTGTTAACTTCTTAATTGGATTATTACCCTAAATATTAGCTACTAGCTTCTTAAGGAAGGAATTATATGCCCGCGGCCAATGCCAATTGACTTTGTTAACGTCCTTATTGCTACATAAGTAAACTGTTATTAAAAACCGTACTAAATTCTTGTCCTGCTATACAATTAAAAGCACTAAATCAACTATGCCGATAACTACTCCTGTAATAAAGTTAAACGGTAGCCTTTCCTTCCTTTTATTAGCCCTTTTATGCACCTCTAAATAGTCCTTTAAGTTTAATTAAGCTGTGCTAGCTATAGCAATTCTAAGTTGTTAAAGCACCTAGAGTAATGGAATATTTATAAAGTAGTTATCTAAAAATAGGCAAAATCGATAAGCCTAAAGAGGAAGCTATTAGGTAAGGTAGAGGATGTACTTAGAGGTATTTAAGAGAATAATATCTTAATAATCTGTTTAAGAAGGAAGCCTAAAAAAGCAGCTAGGTGAGGTGAGCATAAAACTATAGTAATATCCATATTAATAAAGGCTCATTATCTTAAAGCCCTTAGGTATTGGCTTACCAGGTGTTATGGGACACCTCCGTGACACCTTATACACGTCCACCTGTTCCCACCTGTTCCTACCTGTTTCCACCGACGCAGCAAGAAGAGACCGACCGCGAGACGACAATCTGACAGCAATCTGCCGCATTCTGCCATATTCTGCCAAGTCTAGCGAATCCTGCCAAGTTCTGCCAGGACCGCTACTCGAATCCTATTCTGCTCCGTGCACGTGTCGACCAAGTAACCAAACTAACGATATATACCCTTTCTTCCCGTTTCCTTACCTTCTCTCCTTACGCAACGTCTTGACTTCATCACACAGTTTATGTACATAGCTTAATAATATCTACTTCGCTATATATTATCACCACTTGTACTCACTCCGTGACACCAGGCAATTTAATTATAGCTATAGATTGTCTAGTAAACCTCACCATTATTTTATTAAAGCTAACTATGGATTTAGGTATAATGTACTTTCTAAACACCTTGCCTAAAGGAGTTGTTAACGGCTCAATTTTCTCAAAGACCTAATGTTTAACGCCCTTTAGTAAAGGTAGTAAGATATGGAAGAAGCGCTTAAGTTGCTTCTATCTTTTTTAGCCTATAAATAAGCTGATTAAGTGTCTAGGATATTTAGGATCTATGGCCTAAAGATCTTACACCTAAGTGCCTTTAAAGACGCCTATATAAATAATAAGCCCTACCTAAATTATTAATTTGCTAGTAGAGGTCTTCTTCCACACCTATAGTTATTTACCCGCATATTATTCTAATTAGTGATATCTGCTAGCATTTTAAGAGGCTGTATATAGGTTTGTATTAATCGCGAGCTTCTTAAACACACTAATACTAAAGAACAGTAGAAATACTTAAATTAGCAGGTCCTATCCAGATCTATACCCGCTAGACGCCATATTAATCTAATTAGCCAGCGTATAGTAAGCAGAGCGCTTACTATCCTTATTTTAATTAGGAAAGTTATTAGATTTAACATCCGCATTAATGCCACTAATAGGCTTATTAGCACGCCGAGCGGCGAATATTAACTCCTTTGGAAGGTTGATAACTTTAAGATCTAGTTTAGGAATAGCAGCTATAGGCTCCTATAAAGTAAGAATAGTAGGAAGGCCTATTCTTATGACTTCTTTAGCTGATAGCTCTGGTAGTTTAGTCTTATCTACCTTATCTACCTTATCCTCAGCAGTCTCTCCACGGGCCTCAAAAACGGCTCCTAATTTGTCCTTAATATCCTCTATCTGGCTGCTTAGCTAAGCCTCCTTAATATCCTTAATTAGTACCGCTGCCTGCTGCGTAGCTACCGCTGACAAGCTATTGTGTGTATACTATATCGCTTAAAAGGATTGTAAATAGGACTCCCATGCTTAAGGTGCTTTTGGAGGCTTCGGAGCCGAAGGCGTATAACGTTTTTTAGGTGGTATAAGGACTGTTGGCCACGGAGGTAGCTTTACTGCTGAGGTGTTGGACACCAAACAACTATGGATACCGAACGACTACGGACACCAAAGGTCGAACTAGGGTTATTTTCCTTATGTATATTAGGGCTCTTAGAGCCACTTTGAATAAAATAGATCACTTGTATAATTCTGTGTCTCTACCTATCAGCTAGCTTATGTCATTTGTCTTAATACCTGCCGGGCTGAAAGTTATAAGCCTGGTAACCTTTTAAGCACTAGGGAGATCTTAGTGGCTAGACGACTACTACTAAGCCTCTTTAAGCATAGTTTGTCACGAAATATTGCGTGCTTTATGCGTAAGCGCGTCTCTTTATGCAACCTTAAAACAAAAGCCAATATAGCAACCAAGGACTCTATAAACCCTCTTTTGCTAACCTAGAAAGACTGGCCTATATGGTTTCAATTTATCCGCTAAGAAGCAAGTTTTGCGAAGATCTGGGACTATGTTGACCTAGATAAGACGGAGAACGAAATCAAAGAAAACACTGAGCTAGCCATACCTTTGATAGCAGCAGCTCCTATAGCACCTGCAATAGCTTCTACAGCTTCTACAGCACCAGCAGTAGCTCCTATAGCACTAGCAGCAGCTTCTGCAACAGCAGCAGCAGCTCCTATAACTTTAGCAGCAACTCTAGCGTCTACTGGAACAGCTACACCTGGGTCATTGAGTTAACAAGGACAATAAACTCCGCAATCTCTAGAGACATAGAGAATGCTCTTTGAGCTCTATAAGCTCTAATGATAGGACTATATAAAACGGGAAGAGAAGCTCTACACCTTTACAGCACTGTTATATGCTACTATAGGCACCAACTTCTTAGGATATCTTAAAAACCTCACTATATCATATTTGATTTTGAGGCAGCTAAAAAAGGTAGCAAAGCCGTCATAAGCTACGTTGCAGTAAATGGTATTAGACGATCTCAAGAAATGGAAACAAGGGCTTAAATGCCAGACTCTGGAATCCTGGCTTTAGCTTTATATCACCATTATACAGAACGGCGAAGAGCTAGAGGAAGAGTTAATAGAGGTAATAGAAAATAGTGTTGTATAAGCTTTTGTCTAGGACTATAAGGAGATCTATCTAGCTCTGTATTATGCCTTTATTTAAAAGGTAGCCAAGAGGTCAGAGAAGCTCGAAATGGCGACAATAATTAAGGAATTTAACCTCCTCTATAAGCATCCAAATATAGGACGTAACGCTTATGCTATACTCTTAGGGCAGCTATCTGCAGATCCTATAATGTCTACCACCCTAGCACCTCCTTAATCACCTAAGATAAAGTACTTTGCTTATGGTCTACCCTATAAGTTAAAGAATTGCAAGTAACTGTTTTAGTCTCTTTAAGGTCTAAACTTTATACCAAATGACGGTTGTTTAAGGAATTGCTAGGAATGGCTTAAGGTCCTAATAAATAAGCAGTATTATAAAAAAAGGCTTAAGTAGATTAAGAAGGAAGGTCCTAGGTTAAGGACGTCTATATTGGCTTTGTCTATGGCTAAAAAGATCAAGGATCTAGACAGGCCCCAAGCTATAGTGGCTGCTGTAATAACATCCTTTTTATCATCAACATTATTGTAGGATTATCTGGATCTGTCTTTAATCAACGCCTAGGGGTATAACACTATAGCAGACACCCACTTCTGCAACGATATTAGATACTTCCGTGACTTTAAGCCAAGCATGTCTATAGCAACAGCTAGAGATTCTGGGGCAGAAATCTATGGATATGGTGATATTAACTTGGCAATTAAGGTGGGCAAACAACGCCTGACTTAGTATCTGACATTAAGGAACGTAGCGTACGCTCCGTATTTTCATACCAATCTAATATCCGCAGTAAAGCTCTATAGGGTTGGAGTAATCATTAACCAGTCTACGAATCATCTGCACTATAAGGATAATAGAGGCCTATTTGCTAACCTTACGGAATACGGAGGTCTCTACCTTATTGATGCCATCGCCTGCTTACCACCTACTCCTACTGCCTACGCTACCTCTACTAGATTCTTCGAGACCTCAGTATATAACAAAGTATGGTATTAATGCTTACTACACTATAATATAGAGTCAGTGGATTATCTGCTGACTGCGGTAGATAGGGTTAAAGTGGTCAAGACAAACAAAGGAAGAACTCTGTATGGTATACCACTCTGTAAACTATATGTTCTTAGAAAGATAACCTAGTAGATATCTTGTAGAATATCAGCAAAGGGAACCTACCCTTTTAAACGTATTCACTTTGATGTCATTATAGAAGAAGATGGGTTCAATGGAGACACATATATAGCTTACTTTTGGTGTAACTATATAAAGTACTATTATGCTTTTCCTATTAAGAACCACAAGTAAGAGACACTGCTCCCACTCTTTAAATTAATAATAGCATTTGCGAAGAAATTTGATGCTTAAGGTATCCGTATTTGGCATATAGATAAGAAGCAAGGTATAGGCGCTAGGGTAAAGAACCTTATCCAGCTTAACAGAGGTGTTATTAAGCAATTAACACTATATACCCCAGCTTAAAATGGACCCGTAGAGAGGTTAGGGAGAGCCATTTCCAAATAAGTAAGGACTGCTGTTATTAAAGCAAAGTTACCCGTGGATCTATGGCCCGAGTTTATGCTTCTAGCAGTGTTCCTACTTAATTAAACTCCTATTTAGTCCATTAACTGGAAGACCCTATTTAAGATACTATATAAACGGAAGCCATAGCTAGCAGGACTTTGTATAGCTGGATCTTTAACCTACATGCTTATTAAACACGGCATTCCTAGAAAGGCAAAGTTTAAGCTATAAGCCCAAATAGGTTATCTCGTCAGTATAGAAGCTTTAAATATCTATAGGGTATAGATACTAACCACTAACCACATTATCCAATCTTATAATGTACGAATTAATAAGTTAAAGAGATACCAATCTCCTAAAATACCAGAACACCTTATTATCTCGCAGGCTTAAAAGGATCGTTTTTAGCAAGTCCAGGACCTACTAGATAATCTTTAAGATAGCAGCAAGGACTAGATACAGAACTTTAACAAAGAACTAGATGTAAGACTGCCGCATTTAGCAAATATTAACGTTACTCCTATGTTAAAAAGCATTCAGATCTTAACAGAAGAACTCCGTTAGCTACCTACCCTAGAGCTAACTCCAGAACCATCTAAACCATTAGCGTCTTCAGCGCCTTAGCAATCACCATCTACTATAGCATCTACACTACAGACACCATCTACCACTTAGTCATCTTCTGAAGTCACTAAACCACAGTTTGTAGATCCTACACCTTGTTCCAAACCTCAGACAACAGCAGGCTTATTATTAGGGGGTAAGAGACATTCTGGCCGTGAAAAGCAACCTATGGTAAAGAAGAAAGATATGCCAAATTAGGATCTATAACAATGAGCCTTTATGGTTCAAATTAATGACGATAATGATATTATCAATCTAGATATGACACCATTGGCTCACGCTTTCTATACTGCTGCTACAAAGACGTATGGACATCAAAACGATTTTCCACCACCACCAAAGTCATGGAAAGAGATACTTAATTATAAGTACGCTACAGAGTTTAAAGCAGCTGCTTACATTAAGACAAAGGCCTTAACAGGAAAGCAGACCTGGGACAAGGTACGACTAGTTAAAAAGGTCCATTAACTTCCTACTATATAGGTCTTTACGTACAAGGAAGATTTGGACGGCTTTATTACAAGATTTAAAGCTCGTCTAGTCGTCCATGGAGACCTTCAAGCAGTCTCACAAGAGGAGGTCAAAGCTATAACGGCAGCCTATCAAACCTTCCGTCTACTTTACGCTCTCATCACTAGCTTCAACCTAAACGTCATATAGATTAACGCCGTCAACGCCTTCATCAATGCTTTGGTTAACGATAAGGTCTACCTCATTCCCCCTAAGGGTATAGACCTACCGCCTAGATTCTCTCTCCGTCTAAGAAAGGCAATGTATAGACTACAGAAATCTCCTAAATTGTGGTTTTTAGAAATGTCTGCTGCTCTATAAAGCATGGGTTTAAAAGCTGTACTAGATAAGCTATATCTCTATATTCACCCTACCAAACCTGTCTTTATGTTCTTCTACATTAATAATATCCTAATTATAGGACACCCAAGCTATCATCAGCAGATGGAGGACATCCTAAAGCAGCTACAAGATTGATTTGAGATACGCCAAATACCTTAATTTACGTCATTCCTAAACACTTGTGTTATGCAAGATTAGCAAAGGGGAAAGCTCTGGCTCTATCTAGATTAGTATCTTAAGAAGCTAGTCTTAATATACCATTTAGAATATCTAAAGCCATTAGCTACACCACTATTAGGCCAGGAATTAACACTATATAAGGGAGAAGCTATGCCAAATCAGATAAAAGGATATCAACGCCATATAGGTTCTGCAACATATCCGGCATCTACTACACAACTAGACGTCGCCTTTTCTGTCAGCAAGCTAGCTAAGTTCTTACAAAATCCGTCGCCAGCTTATCTTGCGGAAATCAACAGATTGCTTACCTATCTCTATAATACCAGATACCTCGCTCTCAAGTTCTCTACTATTACGCTATATAAGATAAACCAGGTTCTAAAAGCTGCTTCTAATGCTAGCTTTACTAACAATGCTCTAACACATTAGAGCTCACAGGGTTTCTTAATAAGCTTATTTAATAGGCCTATAGCATAGCAGGCAACTAGACAAAAGGCAGTCACTAAGTCTACTACGGAGGCAGAACTACTAGCTCTCTCGCACGTCGGTAGGGAGGTCAAGCATATGGTTTAGATCTTTAAAGCTATTAGATTTAATCCGGAACAGAATATTATTATTAATTGTAACAATCAGCAGTCAGTACGGATTATGACGAAAGAGACTCCTACAGTATCTATAAAACTCCAATATATAGATATCTATCAATTCTGGCTTCGCCAAGAGGTACAAAACAGAAGCTTCGTCATACAATAGGTACCAACAAACGAGATAACTACAGATGGACTAACTAAAGCTCTCTTAAAGCAAAACCATTAAAAGTTCGTCGAAGTAGTAGGGCTCCGCGATATCAGATATCTAGTTAGTTAACAATTAAATTACAGCAAAAGCTCACCACCAGCTCGTCTATCCTAACTGCCTAATCCGGTAATCCAGCTCTGCCGCTCTACGTCAGATCTAAGGGGGTATATTGGCCACGGAGGTAGCTTTACTGCTGAGGTATTGGACACCGAACGACTACGGACACCGAACGACTATGGACACCAAAGGTCGAACTAGGGTTATTTTCCTTATGTATATTAGGGCTCTTAGAGCCACCTTGAATAAAACAGATCACTTATACAATTCTGTGTCTCTACCTATCAGCTAGCTTATATCATTTGTCTTGATACCTGCCTGGCTGAAAAGGACAATATTTTACTGACAATTTAATAATTAAATAGACGGCGACAATATTAAAGCTTTCTGATTAAACTACACCAAATATTATAGGATTCCTGGCCACGTTGCTGCTGTTTACCGCAATATCTAAGCGTTAATGAGGCGCCAGGGCCCTTGCTGCCGAGCAACCGCATTGACCAGAGGCTTTAACACCAAGCTCTATATGGTATAGAGCCTCTAGATTGGCTTATGAGGCGTGCATATACGTGAAAACTTGCCACATAAAGGGATCCCTTGCACCGATGAGTCTGTCCGCAAAGTGGTGGCTCGTGCGCAACTAACGCTATATTTGTAGGCGGTCGGCATTCTGCCAGGAACACCAAAACAAATCTCGGAGGAGCTCTTGCAGATAGGCCAAACTTCAGATATTAAATACAGCACAAAAATGGTGCGGAATCGCAAATCTAATGATAAAGACTTTGCCTCACAGACTCAAATAATTCAGATAATGACGGTAATAATTCAGATAATAGAATGATGTTTACAAAGTCCTCCAAAACCTCATACCCTAAACGGACAATGCGGGCGAAGAAGAAGCTCCCCTAAGCCGCCAGCACAGCTTCAATACTTATACATCTTGATTTTGGTGTTCTCTCGCACGGACCACCTTCCTCGGACCCATCGGTGCAAGGGATAGTGTATATGAAAATATTAAGGGCCGCTATTACGTAGAATGATGTATACGCATAGAAACGAATAAAGTCAGTAATCTATTTGGGACTGGAGTGGCGTGGATCCGAGGCTAAAGACTCCGGCCCTTTATTAACTTCTTTTAAAATAACTAGGCCGAATTACTACTCCTAATAGACTACGTCTAGGCGACTCTACCTTATAACTCTACAGGCTTTACCTCTATTTAGCTAGAAATAGGCTACTTACCTTATAAGCTTTGACTAGAAAAGACCAGAAGGATTCTAAACTATAGTCCCTACCATAGATCTCTCTTTACAGTAATTTTTAGAATATAATTAGAGTTAATCTACTAGGTATATACTCTACTAATTATTATTATTACTGTCGACCGAATATCCGTGCACCGATTATAGGAATTGAATAAGGACTCTGTCTATTAAAATGCGGTTCTAAGACCTCTATATATACATATAGGAAAGGTGTAGGAAAGGGAAAACAAGGGGGGTAAGGGGAGTCAATAAAACTGGGGTAGGTGACCGAGTTAATAACCAAGTTAATAACCGAGTCGATGACCGAGTCGGTAACCAAGTCAATAAGTAAGTAGCTAAGTTAGGGTAAGATAACCTAATTTAGGTTAACATACCCCCCCAGCTAATTAACTAGGTGGTAATCAGCTGGATATACCTAAATAGGAAATATCCATAGTATTGAACCAAATAGAAACCATTTAAAAACAGAACTTAATAAGGAAATTATGCAAATAGGTTAAACAGTACACTCAAATCCAACTACAATAGGGTCTTAATATTAATTAGATTTAGTTATTAAATAAAGCTTTCATACTTCTGCCTTAATAGGGCCTTTGTAAGACCGTTAGCTATTATATTAGTAGTAGGAACCTACTTAATTATAATTAAGCCTTTCTAAACTTCTTAGCAAAGCTAGTGCTAGTAAATATCTATATAATAAAGCTTTGTGTTTAATTAAGGTCCGTTTTTAGTGAGCAGTTAAATTATCTGCTAGTTATTACAGTTAATTATATACTCCTTATCTGTGTGGAGTTGCAGATCCTAAAAGAAGCGCTACCACCAAATTAATTCTGTAGCTACGTTTAATAGAGCCTTAAGCTTAGCTTTAGTGCTTAATGTTATAACAGTCTTCTACTTGGTAGAGCGCTAGTCAACTACTTCTCTAAATAGTGAAAATATAAAGCCTTTAGTGCTCTTCTAACTAATAGGATTATCGCCAAATATAGCGTCGCTTACTTAGATAACAATCTAACTTCCAATATTCCTGCTTAAGTATTCAATTGCAAGGGTTTTCTTTTAATATAGGTATATAATCGCTTGATTGACTGCAGCTTTATATAGAGGTAATAGATTGCGAAGGAATTCTAAGAGCTTGCTTAAGGCTTAAGTAGCATTAGGTTATATAATGTAAGTGGTATAAAGTAGCGATCTGACCTTCCTTTAATATATATAGACCTGCTGCTCAGAGGCCTATTCTAGATTAGGCAAGAGATCTTCCGTACTTATTAGTGTATATACTAGACGAAAGTCTTTTAGATAGAAGGTACTGGCGATCTTATTAATATAGAAATCCTAGTAGAGCTAAAGCTTCTGTTAAGGTCAATTATAAAGGACTCTAATTTTTAAGAACTAGGTTAGTTCTCCTAGGTTCTTAATCTTGTACTTCATTGTTAGCTATTCCTTAAAGAGTTAAAGCTTTGGTAAGTCTTCTGTACAGCAGGCTACTATAATATTGTTAACATAGAAGAACATAATCAGCCAGTTATTATAAAATAGACACAATTCTTTATTAACTGCCGTTAGACCTAGGGACGTTAGTGTAGTTGAGAACTTATTAAGCCAAAGTAGTAGTAATTATTGGAGGCCGTATAAAGCTCTTTAAAGGAGCAGACACCTGCCCTTCTGTTAAAAGCCATCTAGAAACTTAATATAGACTATCTTATTAATAAGGCTGTTGGCGAAGGCGTTAACTATATCGCACTACTAAGTCTCTAAATTAAATGCAGTAACAATCGCCATTATAGCTCTAAATATTTTAGCTGCAAAGGTTATTATATACATGTCCTTTTTACTAAGTTATTATAAGTCACCTTATATATAAAGACGGGCTTTAAATTTAACTAGATATCTATTAGTGTTAAACTTATAAGTAAACACCTAGGTAATAGGTATAACGTTAAGCGATACCGTCCGTTTAACGGACTTAAATGTCCCTTACTACTTAAGATCATTGTATTCCTTATTGGTGGCTTCTGTGAAGCTATCTTTATACAGGTAAGCTTAAAGCTCCTTCTAGCTGCGTAGTAGTGGTAGAAGCTTATTACGGTGTAATTACTTCTAGTAGTGTCTAATTCCAGTAGCAAAAGCTTTATAAAGGGTAGGAAGGGTATCTAATTGCTTAATATCTATTAAGTAAGCTGCTTGACGTGTTAAGAGCTTCCTAGTTCTTTTACCTTCTACAATATTAATATTGCCTATATCGCCTATAATCTCCTGTCTCGGACGGGCTTCTTCTTTAGAAATAAGTTCAAATTAGGGTCTTTAATTAATTAAGGAAATTAACGGCTCTATATTTATAGTATTTAATTAAGGCTCTGGCGTCTTAGCTAGGGTAGAAAGGCTAGGTATAGAGTTGTCCTTTAAGGCTTAAGGGCTGATTACGTTATTATCTTAATTTTCATCAGCATCTACCTATTAACTTCCACTACTATCCGCCTCGTCTTCCTTATCTGACGTCTTGTTTAATATCTCATTAAGCTCTTCCTAAAGCGTCCTATTGCTATTTAACACATTAATTACATCCAAAATTTAATTAGCGCGTTTTTAGAGCAGACCCACAAGATCTGGCTAACTATTGTCATAGAGCAGTTGCTTATTAAATATTATATCTCTTATTCAAATCACCTTCTTTTTACTAGGTATATACACCCTATAGATATTCGTTAACTGGTACCCAACTAGGTATCTAATATAAGCCCTTAGCTTAAGCTTTTGTGTATATAGGATGTTGTATTTAAGCGGGTAAGCTCTACAGCCGTATATTCATAGGTAAGCTATATTTAGCTTTAATGGCGAGAACCCTAGTACTAACTAAAGTTTCTTAAAAGGTGTTATCTAGCCAAGCTAGGCGTTTGGTGTCCGATTAATTAAATACGCTATAGCTTTAGTAATTTCTGGCTATAGCTCTTCTAGTAGTTAAGCTTTAATTCATATATAATAAGACTTAATAATAATCACCCCCCTAGAATATTCAGTAGAACTGTTCTAAGACTTTATATATAGGGCCGATTTCTCTAGTAATATTCCTTTTTAAGTCCTTTAAGCGTCAAATTTATTACCTAGGGACGTTTCGCCATTAATTTAAATTACTATAATCTTAAGGTCATATTAACGCTCCACCTTATTTAAATATTGTATAATTGCTTACATTATTAATAACTTATAGGTAAAGGTCTCTACCTTATTTATACGCAGATATTCGTTATAGAAATATATCATCTAGATATAACTGTTATACACTATAATCTCTAGAAATAAGTCAATATGCACTTAGTAGAAGGGCCTAGTTACCTTACTAGTAGGTGTTCTTCTTAATATAATTTTATAAGCCTTGCTAACTACATAGGTCTTATAGTTAATTATTACTAGACCTTAAAGTTTTATATTACCTGCTTCCTGGGGTAAATGCTTAATTATATTAGGTCCTGTATAGCTTAGTCTTTTATACTAGAGTTCGCCTAATACTTCCTAATTAGGAAGGGGGTCTTGCAATTAGATTGCAAATAAGGCCTTACTTAAGGTCCTTAGTTATAGCTTATTATACTTAAGCGTTAATTGGTTACAATGGCTCTCACAAAAGGTAAACATCTTATAATTATTCTTATAATACAGTAGGTTCTTTTTATTGTCCCACTATATATTCTTCTTATTAAACTTCTTTAGGCAGGCTAAATTTGTATAAAAGGCTAGTATATATACTGCGTTAGCTAGGAATAGCTCCCTAGGACCTAATAGCGTCTAAATAGTAATTACTGCCGTCTCTACACCCTTAATTGGATCTATGCCTGTTCCGGCATATATAAAGTTACTACTTAGTTAGAGCTTGTTGACGAATCTTAATTAATTGTTAATAATATATATAGTAGTTCCGCTGTTAAGAATCACGCTGTTGCGTAGCTTGTAGTTAGTGCCTACTTTATAAGCACCTATTTAATATACGGCAAAGGTACTAAGGTTATCCTTTTAATCTTAATCTAGGCTCTATACAGCTTCCTTTTCTAGAGCTTCCTTGCCTAAAGCCTACTACCTTATCTTCTCGATTTTTAACTTAGTCTAATCTAAGGCATTAGCAATCTTTTCCTTAACCTTCTTAGCCGTAGCTTTATCTAATTTCCAGTCCTTTAATTAAACCAACTTATTAATATAAGGACAATCTTAGAACCAGTAAACAGCTCTATAGTAGCACATTAGGGTATCTTTCTTCCATGCCGTTTTAAAAGGGGTAGTAGTAAGGGCCTTATCCTTAGGAGCCTCGTCCTTAGGAGCCTTATTAATTAGCTTGCCCTAAAAGCTCACTACATTAGCACTAAATTAAGCTCTATTCTTCTACTAGGCAGTTTCCAATCTTTAATAGTTCCAATAGATTTTAACTAATTAAGATATAGATAACACGTGGTCTTTAGCCCAGTTATATTTATTAAATTTAACCCTCCACATTAAGGCCCAATTTAGTGATACTAGCTCTACTACTATTAGAAAGTCTCTAATTGCTTAATCGCCTTCTACATCTGGCAGCTTAATCTTTTTATAGTTATTATACATCTTCTCCTACTGCTGTAGCTAGGCCTTGAAGTTCTGGTTCTTTAGGCCCTTTTTAACCTTAGCGTATTAAGTGGATAGGTAGAGCTGACGTGCTATATCTATAGGGGCAACTCTCTCCTTAAGAGCCACTAGGGTGTTATATACTAAGTTAATACCTAGTATATAGGTATTAAGGTTCCTGGTTACTACACCAGTAATATAGCTTTATAGAGAGGTTAAAGCTATCTTCTTCTTCCTATATTCCTTCTCTACTATCTTGTGTCTCTTACAGAGAATTTAAAGCTCGTCCTTCTTATCCTCAGAGAGAGTTGTATAGGAGGTTATTCCTGCCTTCATATCTTAAGGCCTAGGAAAGGCTGGTTTAGTTAGTTAGAGCAATACATCCTTTTTAGTTAAGGGGTTAACGTATTTCTATACATCTCCTATTTAAGCTTAAAGCCTAATAAGGTCAATCCATTCGTCCCAGTTAGCTTAACTCAATAATATTACCGTTGTAGTAATAGTCTAGGTAGGTTAAGAAGTCATATTAAAAAGGTGCTTGTAGAAAGGATAAAGGATTTAATAATAAACAGCAATTTAATAAGGGGTAGAATTAATTAAATAGCTCAATTAAATTAATTAGTTAAATAGGGGCAATACGGTAAGCAACCTAGGCTTATAACTGTCAACTAAATATCTGTACACCAATTATAGGAATTAAATAAGAACTCTATCTATTAAAATGCAGTTCTAAGACCTCTATATATACATATAGGAAAGGTGTAGGAAAGGGAAGACAAGGGGGGTAAGGGGAGTCAATAAAACTAGGGTAGGTAACCAAGTCGATAACCAAGTCAATGACCGAGTTAATGACCGAGTCGGTGACCAAGTTAATGAGTAAGTAGCTAAGTTGGGGTAAGATAACCTAATTTAGGTTGACAATTACTAATTCTATCTATATACCTAACGTTTAACAATACACATATAAACGAAGTGAGTGGGTCAAAGGCACCCCTAAAGTAAGCTTAATATAGTAGTGATCGACGCTAGGCTAACACATTTTCGCAATTTAGCTCCCCTGTTGTGTTCGCAAAAGCTTTTAGAAAAGCCTTATTCAAGAAGCTCATCCATGTGCTTGCTGTAACGCTATTTGCAGATTGTTCCCTGCGATGCCAGTTGGACGAAATATGCTGTTGCGAAAATAGCATTCGACGCTATAGGCTTGTGAGCTTTTCTAGACGCTTTTCCAGTCGGCCAGGCACTCCCAGCAGAATTCATGGTTACAAAACCGGCCTGTAAATTACGGCAATTAGATATATACTTTATAGTAGCAGCTTACGTGTTGGTTAAATATACGTTATAATTAGAAAAGGGTAGGTAAAGTCATTTTGACATCAAAAGGTATCTTACATGTTATATAAAAACAACCGTTCCCCTTTGTAATCCTAACTCCATATTCTGGACACCCTTTGGTGGTTTCCAATATGCATTTCTGTGTCTGTGCATAATTCGGATCGCCAGACAGGCGTAAATTATCAAATTTAGTGCAGGTAATATCCGTATGCTAGGGCTGCTGATACCTAAAGCACATTATAAACCCACACTCCTCACAGCGTACTACTGCAAAGGAAGGATCGACGTTATTATACACTTGGCCATTTTCGCATATACTCGATAAGCACCAGCGAAAATTCGGCTCGGAAGAGAGAGCTTGACAAAGAAGGATTTTATCATATCTACGGCGCGTATTAGCATAGGTAATTTAGCGTTCTAGATTCTGTTAATATATTTCATAACCTTTTAAAAGTTTTAGGCTCTATAAGGTTCTGTCAACCGAATATCCATACACCAATCATAGGAATTAAATAAGGACTCTGTCTATTAAAATACGGTTCTAAGACCTCTATATATACATGTAGGAAAGGTATAGGAAAGGGAAGATAAGGGGGGTAAGGGGAGTCAATAAAACTAGGGTAGGTGACCAAGTCAATAACCAAGTCAATAACCGAGTCGATGACCAAGTCGGTAACCAAGTCAATAAGTAAGTAGCTAAGTCGGGGTAAGATAACCTAATTCAGGTCAACACACCCCCCCAGCTAATTAACTGGGTGGTAATCAGCTAGATATACCTAAATAGGAAATATCTATGGTGTTAAACCAAATAGAAACCATTCAAAAACAGAACTTAATAAGGAAATCGTGCAAATAGGTTAAACAGTACACTCAAATCCAACTATAATAGGGTCTTAATATCAATCAGATTCAGTTGTCAAATAAAGCTTTTATGCTTCTACCTTAATAGGGCCTTTATAAGACTGTCAGCCGTTATGTCAGTAGTAGAAACCCACTTAATCACAATTAAGCCTTTCTAAACTTCTTAGCAAAGCTAGTGCTAGTAGATATCTACATAACGAAGCTTTATGTTCAATTAAGGTCCGTTTTTAGTGAGCAGTCAAATTATCTACTGGTTGTCGCAGTTAATTATATGCTCCTTATCTATGTGGAGTCGCAGATCCTAAAAGAAGCGCTACCACCAAATTAATTCTATAGCTGCGTTTAATAGAGCCTTAAGCTCAGCTTTAGTACTTAATATTATAACAGTCTTCTGCTTAGTAGAGCGCCAGTCAACTGCTCCTCCAAATAGTAAAAATATAAAGCCTTCGGTGCTCTTCTAACTGATAGGATTATCGCCAAATGCAATATCACTTACTCAGACGATGATCTAACTTCCAATATTCCTACTCAAGTATTCAATTGCAAGGGTTTTCTTTTAATATAGGTACACAATCGCTTAATTAACTGCGGCTTTGTACAGAGGCAACAGATTGCGAAGGAATTCTAAGAGCTTGCTTAAGGCTCAAGCGGCGTCAGGTCGTGTAATATAAGTAGCATAGAGTAGCGATCCGACCTTCCTTTAATATATATAGACCTGCTACTTGGAGGCCTGTTCTAGATTAGGCAAGAGATCTTCCATACTTATTAGTGTATATACTAGACAAAAGTCTTTTAGATAGAAGGTACTGGCAATCTTATTAATATAGGAATCCTAGCAGAGCCAAAGCTTCCGTTAAGGTTAATTATAAAGGACTCTAATTCCTAAGAACCAGGTTAGTTCTCCTAGGTTCTTAATCTTGTACTTTATTATCAGCTATTCCTTAAAGAGTTAAAGCTTTGGTAAGTCTTCTATGCGGCAGGCTGCCACAATATCGTTAACATAGAAGAACACGATCAGCCAGTTATTATAAAATAGACACGATTCTCCATTAACTGCCGTTAGACCTAGGGACGTTAGTATAGTTAAGAACTCATTAAGCCAAAGCAGTAGTGATTATTAAAGGCCGTACAAGGCTCTTTAAAGGAGCAGACATCTGCCCTTCTATTAAAAGCCATCTGGAAACTCAATATAGACTATCTTATTAATAAGGCTGTTAGCAAAGGCGTTAACTACATCGCACTACCAAGTCTCCAAATTGAATATAACGACGATTGCTATTATAGCTCTAAATATTTTAGCTGCAAGGGTTGCTATATATATATCCTTTTCACTAAGTCGTTATAAGTCACCTCGCATATAAAGACGGGCTTTAAATTTAACAAGATATCCATTAGTGTTAAACTTATAAGTAAACACCCAGGTAACGGGTATAACTTTAAGCAATAATGTCCGTTTAACAGACTTAAATGTCCCTCGCTACTTAAGATCATTATATTCCTTATTGGCGGCTTCCATAAAGCCATCTTTATACGGGTAAGCTTAAAGCTCCTTCCAGCTATATAGTGGCGGTAGAAGCTCGTCACAGTGTAATTGCTTTTGGTTATGTTTAATTCCGGTAGCAAAAGCTCTATAGAGGGCAGGAAGGGTATCTAATTGCTTAATATCTGTTAGGTAAGCTACTTAACGCGTTAAGGGCTTTCTAGTTCTTCTACCTTCTACTATATTAACATCGCCTATATTGCCTATAATCTCCTATTTCAGACGGGCTTCTTCTTTAGGAACGAGTTTGAATTGGGGTCTTTAATTAATTAAGGAACTTAACGGCTCTATATTAGTAGTACTTAATTAAGGCTCTGGCGTCTCAGCTAGGGTAGAGAGACTGGGTATAGAGTCGTCCTTTAAGGCTTAAGGGCTAATTACGTCATCACCTTAATCTATCGCTTAATCTTGATTTTCATCAGCATCCACCTATTAACTTCTACTACTATCTGCCTCGTCCTCTTTATCTAACGTTTTGTCTAATATCTCGTTAAGCTCTTCCTAAAGCGTCCTATTGCTATTTAACACGTTGATTACGTCCAAAATTTAATTAGCGTGTTTTTGGAGCAGACCCGCGAGATCTGGCTAACTATCGTTATAGAGCAGTTGCTTATTAAACGTTACGTCTCTTATTTAAATTACCTTCTTTTTGCTGGGTATATACACCCTATAGATATTTATTGACTGGTACCCAACTAGGTATCCAATATAAGCCCTTGGCTTAAGCTTTCATATACACGGGATATTATATTTAAGCGGGTAAGCTCTACAGCCGTATATTCATAGGTAAGCTATATTCGGCTTTAATGGCGAGAACCCTAGTGCTAACTAAAGCTTCTTAAAAGGTATCATCCAGCCAAGCTAGGCATTTGGTGTCCAATTAATTAAATACGCTGCAGCTCTAGTAATTTCTGGCTATAGCTCTTCTGGTAGTCAAGCTTCAATTCACATACAACAAGACTTAATAATAATTACCCCCCTAGAATGTTTAGCAGAACCGTTCTGAGACTTTGTATATAGGGCCGATTTCTCTAGTAATATTCCTTTTTAAGTCCTTTAAGCGTTAAATTCATTACCTAGGGACGTTTCGCCATTGATTCGAATCACTGCAATCTTGAGGTTATATTAACGCTCCACCTTATTTAAATATTGTATAATTGCTTGCGTCGTTAACGACTTATAGGCGAAGGTCTCTACCTCGTTTATACGCAGATATTCGTCATAGAAATGTATCGTCCAGATATAACCGTTATACGCCACAATCTCTGGAAATAAGTCAATATACACTTAGTAGAAGGGCCTAGTTGCCTTACTAGTAGGTGTTCTTCTTAATACAATTTCATAAGCCTTGCTAACTGCATAGGTCTCACAGTCGATTATTACTAGACCTTAAAGTTTCGCACCACCTGCTTCCTAGGGTAAATGCTCAATCACATCAGGTCCTGCATAGCCCAGTCTCTTATGCTAGAGTTCGCCTGATACTTCCTAATCAAAAAAGGGGTCTCGCGATTAGATTGCGAATAAGGCCTTGCTTGGGGTCCTTAGTTGTGGCTCATTATACTTAAGCGTTAATTGGTTATAATGGCTCTCGCAAAAGGCAAACGTCTTATAATCGTTCTTGTAATATAGTAGGTTCTTTTTATTGTCCCACCATATATTCTTCTTATTGAACTTCTTCAGGCAGGCTAAATTTGTATAAAAGGCTGGTATATATACTGCATTAGCTAGAAAGAGCTCCCTAGGACCTAATAGCGTCTAGACAGTAATTACTACCGTCCCTACACCCTTAATTAGATCCATGCCCGTTCCGGCATATATAAAGTCACTACTTAGTCAGAGCTCGTCAACGAATCTTAATCAATCGTTAATAACGTGTATAGTGGTTCCGCTGTCAAGAATCACGCTGTTGCGCAGCTTATAGTTAGTGCCTGCTTTATAAGCACCTATTTGATATACGGCAAAGGTACCAAGGTTGTCCTTTTAATCTTAATCTGGGCTCTATGTAGCTTCCTTTTCTAGAGCTTCCTTGCCTAAAGCCTACTGCCTTATCTTCTCGATTTTTGACTTGGTCTAATCTGAGGCGTTAGCAATCTTTTCCTTAACCTTTTTAGCCGTAGCTTTATCTAATTTCCAGTCCTTTAATTAAACCAACTCGTTAATATAAGGACAATCTTGGAACCAGTAAACAGCTCTATAGTAGCACGTTGGGGTATCTTTCTTCCGTGCCGTCCTGGAAGGGGTAGTAGTAGGGGCCTTGTCCTTAGGAGCCTCATCCTTAGGAGCTTTATTAATTGGCTTGCCCTAAAAGCTTACTACATTGGCACTAAATTAAGCTCTATTTTTTTACTAGGCAGTCTCCAATCTTTAATAGTTCCGATAGATTTCAACCAATTAAGATATGGATAACACGTGGTCTTTAGCCTAGTTGTATTTGTCGAATTCAACCCTCCACGTTAAGGCCTAATTTGGTAATACTAGCTCTACCACCATTAGAAAGTCTCTAATTGCTTAGTTGCCTTCTACGTCCGGCAGCTTAATCTTTTTATAGTCATTATACGTCTTCTCCTACTGCTGTAGCCAGGCCTTGAAGTTCTGGTTCTTCGGGCCCTTTTTAACCTTGGCGTATTAAGTAGATAGGTAGAGCTGACGTGCTGTATCTATAAGGGCAACTCTCTCCTTAAGAGCCACCAGGGTGTTGTATACTAAGTCAATACCCAGTATGTAGGTATTAAGGTTTCTGGTCACTACACCGGTAATATAGCTTTGTAGAGAGGTCAAAGCTGTCTTCTTCTTCCTATATTCCTTCTCTACTGTCTTATGTCTTTTACGGAGAATTCGAAGCTCGTCCTTCTCGTCCTCAGAGAGAGTTGTATAGGAGGTTATTCCTGCCTTCACATCTTAAGGCCTAGGAAAGGCTGGTTCAGTTAGTTGGGGCAATGTATCCTTTTTAGTTAAGGGGTTGACGTATTCCTATACGTCTCCTATTCAAGCTTAAAGCCTAATAAGGTTAATCCATTCGTCCCAGTTAGCTTGACTCGATAATATCACCGTCATAGTAATGGTCTGGGTAGGTTGAGAAGTCATATTAAAAAGGTGCTTGCAGAAAGGATAAAGGATTTGATAATAAACAGCAATTTAATAAGGGGTAGAATCAATTAAATAGCTCAATTAAATCAATTAGTTAAACAGGGGCAATACGGCAAGCAACCCGGGCTTATAACTGTCAACCGAATATCCGTGCACCGATCATAGGAATTGAATGAGGACTCTGTCTATTAAAATGCGGTTCTAAGACCTCTATATATACATGTAGGAAAGGTGTAGGAAAGGGAAGACAAGGGGGGTAAGGGGAGTCAATGAAACTGGGGTAGGTGACCGAGTCGATGACCGAGTCGATGACCGAGT
>Ga0307507_10002608_pt1 | contig 37206 bp, 33 predicted proteins | sample 7_EM_MG_FD_207223 | JGI IMG/M metagenome (GOLD analysis project Ga0307507, IMG submission 207223) | Populus trichocarpa ectomycorrhiza microbial communities from riparian zone in the Pacific Northwest, United States - 7_EM | ecosystem: Host-associated > Plants > Roots > Unclassified | place...
TACTTCTCCCCGGTGAAAGTGAACGCTCCTGAGTCTTTAATGAAGTCCGCGAGGGCGGCTATGCCTTTGGGGGTTCCCAGGAGTTCTGGGAGGGCGAGTTCGCGGTAGTCGCTTTGTAGTTTTGTCCGCTGGGCTTCGTATCGGTCGCACGTTCTGATGATGTGTTCGCGTGTCTGCAGGGTTTCTCCGCACTCGCAGTCAACGCTCTTCTCGGGGAAGAATTGCCTTCTGAATTCTCCTGTGTATGCGTGACCGGTGCGGCGTAAGGCGCATGCGTTGAAGTCTCATCGACATCCCTTGCCATTACCAACTTGAGGTTGCCGCCAAACAGTTGCAAACTTCCAGCCACCGCGCAAACTTTCCGATCTCTGTCCATCGTCGTCAACGTTAGTCAAGAATCCTCCAAGGCCATCCTCAAAATCTGCCACGTAAGTAGCCAATTCTTCGCCAATTGTCCTCTAGAACCCACGAAGGCCCATTTTACACCGTTTTTCGGGGTGCGGTGGGCTGGATTGACCATTTTCCGTTTGGATGATGATATCTGACCATCCTTTTCACAGCTGGAAACAAGTGCGATTCAAGCTTCGCAGTACGTTCTTCAACATCGTTGTTGGAAAAGGCGTTGAATTTTGATGATATGGCTTCAGCTTCCGCCTCAATAAACCCACCTGCCCAGCATGATCATTTCGAAACAGAATAGGCGCGCCATCTACGAGAACCTCTTCAAGGGTGCGTCTTGGACCTTTCAATGCGTTTCCGTTTTCTAAACCCTTCTTGTAAATATAGAGGGTGTCCTAGTTGCGAAAAAAGACTTTAACGCGCCGAAGCACGAAGAGCTCGATGTTCCTAATCTCGAGGTCATCAAGGCACTACAGAGTTTGACCTCTCGGGGTTACGTCAAGACCCAATTCTCATGGCAGTGGTACTACTACGTTCTCACCCCTGAGGGTGTAGAGTATCTCCGTGAATGGTGCGTTTTCTCTTTGTAATGACTTGATGCCCTTCTAACGCCAATGGCTCCAGGCTCCACCTCCCCGCCGAAATTGTGCCCGATACTCACAAAAAGGCTGCACGTCCCCCACGCCCCGCCACTGTCCGCCCTGGAGGGGGAGAGGGTGCCTACCGTGCTCCCCGTGGCGATCGTGATGACTATCGTAAGAAGGAGGGCGGTGCACCTGATAACTTCAGGCCCCAATTTGCTGGTGTTGGAAGAGGCGGACCCAGGGATTAAAGGGCGTGGTGATGGGTCCTATAATGACGAAAAACTTGTAGTATGGCCATGCATCTTCGATTGTATGCCCCCCATCTTTATGTCGGCTTTTTTTACAATTTCTATCTCCTCGCGTTCCAGGACCACATGTGGACATGTGAATATACGCTGGGAGAGTTTTTATTGACGGATTCCAAGTTGAATCCATGACTCTCCCCTGTTTTCGTAGTTCAACCTCAGGCCTCAAGAACCTTGATCGGCGCAGGCCTTGGCGGTCATGCTAAGCACCCATGACGAAAGACGCATCCAGCCATCCGGAGGACGTCGTGCACGCTACCTCTATTCGCATGCGTAGTTGCGGCAGTGTTCGTCGCCCTTCAAGGGAGCCCCCAGGCTACCACTCCCACTACCTCCTTGGGACTTGAGCGTGCTAGATTCTTTGATGGTTGTCAGAAACCTTCCTGGAGTCTCTGCGGCGCTAGGTCCATCATCTTTCTAGCTTCAAGAGAGGCTACATACCCCTCCGCTATTCCTTCCGCAACCTGCTGGTTGTCAGGTTTTTGCTCGTTGTCGGAAGCCCTCAGTAGGCGTACACGACTGTCTCTTGATGCTCCACTACTGAAATGTTATGGTGTGCACTATGAAACACATTTCATTCTCAAGGGTTATTATGTAAGTCACTAGGGATGCTCACAGTAAGGATTTTCGGCCAATTTTCATTCCATTTTCCAATTCAATTTTTAATCGAAAATGAGTTGAAAAATGAGTCGAAAATTGGGCTTTTCATGAAAATGGGCCCCTATGGTCCATTTTCATGAAAAGCCCAATTTTCGTTCCATTTTTGAGTGCCATTTTTCTTATTGGATTTCATTCTCCGATTCAAATTTAACCCTGCTGATTTCTCACTGCCTCCGCCACATCACTCCCCTTACCCCACGTATCCGGTGGGTATTCATTGTTGTTATCCATGCCGAAGAGCCCAACGCTATCAGGAATCACCACCACCAACACCAACACCAACACCAGACCACCAACTGCCTTTGCAAGCAACTTTTCACGGGGGAGCAGGAAGGCCAGGGACGATGGGGAGAAATAGCAGACATGATGACAATGACAGAGATGGGGAAACAGCGACAACAAGGAGGAGGAGGAGGAGGAGGAGGAGACAACGGCGTCGATGCACCCAGGACGATAGCACGGTCGTGTTTTGTGTCGGGGCAGGATTTTTTTTCATTCTAATTACTATTCTTCTTGCCCTGCCCTCTTGCATTTGCGTGGGGTTAGTTTTGTTATGTATAGTACCTCTGAATACATAAAATTTTAAATATCATAAACACTGAATGCGAAAACTTAGAAAGGCAAAAGACAGTTAATTATCTACGACAGGACGGAGTTCCATTCCAGCCGGTGAGCCAAACACCCTCTGGTTCTGGTTTTGATCCAATTTTTACCTGCTTTTCCAGAATTTCTCGACCTGGACGCTCACGGTAGCCAATTTTTGGCCAATTTTCATTTCAATTTTCTTTCAATTTTACTGCAAAGAAAGTCAAGTTGGCAGTAAAATTGAACAAAAATTGAAGTGAAAAATGGTCGAAAATTGGCCGAAAATCCTTACCGTGAGCGTCCCTACTGTCTGTCCTTACGATCATCTACGAAAACTTGACGAAAACCTATGTCATCCTTCCATCAAATACGGGTGATATTCCAAAAGCTCAATGGGACTAAAGCCCCCCGAAACCTCTCCGAACTTGATCTATGAAACAATACAAATGCATCGTTGATATTTCTGAAAAGAGGAAAGAGGCCACTGTAAACCGCACCTGGTCCGTGCCCCCGCCGCCAAAAGGAGGGAAAATCCAGCCCTTCGAAGGGTCCTCGGAGTCGAGGATGCTGCACGAAATTTGAGGCGAATCATTTAACAGACGAAGCAAAAACCACATACTTGTAAGAGGTGCGAGAGTATAAGTTAAACTTGAGGAACCATTTCGTTGGGGCGGGTACATCAAGGAGATGAGCCCCCGTCAATGGCTGCTGTCGGAGCGTCTCTGGCATTGAGGACATACTTATCGTCGCCCAAGGCTTCAATATTTTAGATTCGTGAATGTCTCAGCAGAAATATGACGAGACAACGTACTAGGGCCCGCTGGACACCAGGTGGAAGAGCGAGGATCATCTTGGGGTTCAGAGATTTGTTCTCCGACTGGTTTCGACCAATGGAAGCGCCGTGTGGTTGTTGAGCAAGGCTAGTGATAAGGTAGGTACCTGATTCGAGCGCCATGTTGGTTGAACTTTGATGGGGGATGTTCAAGGGGAAGCAAGACAGGTTGGGTCCTTTATATATGTAAAGGACGGAATTTGTCGGCCAACGCTTTCGATGTGTGCAGGGACCCCTATTGCTTTTTCAGAGAAAGCAGCCTCGGATGTCACGAGTATGAGACGGAAATGAGCTTCTTACAAAGTTCGATAGAGATATCGACCTAGTGACCTCAGAGAGACCCTCCTTGTAGAAGGCCATTTGGTCGATACCGACGACACATGAACGGCTTGATAGCACTGGAGGGTGTAGGAAGGTTATGCGCTCATTAACCAGAAGCTTAAGTATGTCATCTGAAACGTTTGAACCTGTGCGAACTTCTTAAGGGAAGGGGGAATGGGGAGAAGCAAGAGAGACAAGAAGGAGCAACGTCCAATGGGAGACGAGACGAAAAAGAAAACCATCAGTGGAAAAGGATGTGCGATAACGCAATCCCTCTTTCTTGAAAAAGGGATGAAAGCGCGAGTGATGAAAGTATTGATTGGGCTAGGAAGATCAAAAAAAGACAAGAAGGAGCACGAAGAAGAACCTCAGAAAAGGGAGAGAGGCCATGATGAATGCGTAATGACAACACCGGTATTACAACGGAAGGAAGAAAAGAGGGAAGCCCACACCAACAGCACCTCGGAGGGAGATATAATGGGAAGCAGACGTTCTCGAAGTGGGAGGATCATCAAACCCAGGCACAGTCACTGTGTTGGGAGCGTAGGAACAGAATCAATCAGGAAGAGGGGAGCGACATGAAGGGAAGGGAAGTAAGAAAGAAAAGCAAACGAGAAAGCGCTGCAGACTCGGTCAGAGCAAAACAAATGAAAACCCGTCGGGAGACGAGGAAGCAGCCGGCGCTGAATGAAAGGCATAGAAAACAAATAAATGGCGGGAGGGGTAGAATACGGGGGGAGGTAAGAATTTGAATCGGGGATATGAGAAATCGGAATGAACAGACTCCGTCGACGTGGGGCAAAAAGAAGGAAGACACTTTAGAAGAAACGAAGCTCACGAGCTCAAAGTGAGATGAACTGGTTCACGATATTCCCCTCTGTAATCCCGATTGTCCTCTGTTTAGCGGAGAATGTCCAGGTGGTCAACTCTGCTTTGCGAGTAGTCAGAGGGCGTGAATGGGAAGCGCGTTATAAGTCATGGTGAGGAAGAGGCAACGAAGAAGGTAGAACGAAGTAGAAAAGTGTGAATCTCAGCGGGGAAAACGCGCATGAAGCTGCGGGGAAGGATAGGAAGACCGAGCCGAAATGCTCGTGCGAGGAGTAGTAAGCGACAACACAACGTGGGGCAGATGCGGAGGGCAGAGAAGGGGGAAAGAACAAGGTGTGGAGGCGCGAGGCGAACGAGAAGAAGGGAGCTGTCACTCACATTGACACTGTTTACCGAATCGTGAAACCTCCGTCCTCACACACTCTTGGTTTCTGTAACACCTAGCTTCGATAGTTGAGCACGGGTAGCGCGGCTTCTGGATCGAGGGGGCATCACGCTGCACCAAGGCAGTAGTTGTGGTGCCGAGTCTAATGTAGTCCATAGGGACCAATTGAGGTTGCGGGCGTCATTGAAGATAAGCTAATGCAAGCCGACGCGTTCGTTCAGTATCGCCATGTAAAGAGTCATCGTATGCGAAGGACGTACCACGCGCGCGGCGCGCCAACGAAGGCGGGTTATGTCGTGATTGTTGAGATGCGCATGTCTTGCGGTGTACAGTAGGCGGGTGCAAGTTCGGAGTGTAAGAATTTGATCCAGCATTTTACATAATGATATCGAGAAAGGCGCCTGTATTTTAATTAACGGCCTGAAAACGCTTCCCAGGCTCCAGCTTCTTCTTCTCATCGATTATCGATCATCCGCTCCCACCAGCGAACGATATAAGTACCACTATGGGTCCCTCAAATCTTGTTGACAAGCCGTCTGAGGCGATACATTGTTCAGTTCCACCTTGCGCTGGTACGTCTCTCATCGACTTCCACGATGTCCTCCCGAATAATAATCTCTCCAGTAATTGCAGATTGTCCCTTGACAGCCGATATAATTTTGCGATCGTCCGACGGCGTACAATATGGAGCTCACAGCATTAATCTCGAAATATACAGTGGTGGCTTCCCTCCAGCCTCCTCAACGAATGTCACAGGAGAAATCGTACAGATGCCCGAAACCTCTGCGGTTTTGAAGCTGTTATTGCAATACATGCATAACGATCGTCAACCTGATTCGTCGAAGATTACGTTCAAGGTTCTATACCCGTTAGCGGAGGCGGTTGAGAAGTACATGGTCTTTTCTGCGATGGAGGTTTGTAAGATACGGATGCAGTACGTATTTGAATTCTAAGGGCAAAAGGATCACATTCAAATATAGTCTCCAGGGAAGCGATTCCTCAGCATCCTGTCGAGGTTTTATACTATTCCATAAAACATGACTACCCTGAACTTGCCAAGATCGCTTTGCCACTCACGGTACGAGTATCTTTCAAAGAAATAAACGAGGTTATGAAAGATAGGCCTGACATCGTACTGAAATGGGTAAGAAAGTCGAAACTACCCGCGATGGTATTATGACTGGTGTTTACAAATTACACTAGGTGGAATACCGGGAACCTTGGTTTGACGTTTTGAAATTTATCTACGAAAAACCAGTCAGGGGATCCCAACACAAAGGAGGCTCTTTGGAATGTGATCTCTGGGTCGTTTTCCATCGTGAAACACTCCAGGAAGTTGCTGGTGACGTCAAGATGGCTCAAAATTTCTCCTCGATTCTCCAACGTAACCTACACTATATCCAAGACTGTCACTATTGTACATCAAGAGCTTCACTCTGGACCAGGGCCGTCGAGAGCCGAATGTCCACACTTGCGGATGTCAGTAAGGTCAGCTGGTTAAGGGGATGAACATTGAACTCAGCCTGGAGTCCATAAGAGAAATTTCTCATGTATCTGTACCGAATGGTGATGTGCCAATATATATATCGGAAAAATGGGTGAAAGTTCAATTTTCATACCACTGGTCAGGGAATACGTGCCTCAGAGAACCAACTTAAATTATACTGGCTTGGAGCTGTTCTCATCGACTTATGTGGACAGTGTGCCGAGAGAATTAGTACAGGAGCATCTGTCATGTACATGGACCTCAGTACCTAGACATACTGAGCAGGGCAAAACAATTCCAGAGCCGAATCAGAGCCGTATGTCAAGAAACCAAGATAAGTCAGAAGCATCGTTGAACACAAAAGTGCGACCATATATTTCTCCACAAGCAACTAGCGTAATTTTCATCATGCCAAAATTATAACGGAAAGAGTCAATGAACGAAAGCAATGAAACATTAAGGAAGACTCCGATCCAATCCTGTAAGAAGCCTATAAACCCAATCTAGCGTGAAAGATCCCCTAAGCAAGACCGACACCATTTCAAAACCTACTCCAAAACTAGAGAACGAGAGCCAAGCCAGCAAAGGCGAGAACACCACTGAGGCCGAAGGCGACCTGGTTGGAAGAAGCGGAGCTCTTGGAGGTAGTGGAGGCTGCAGCGGAAGCAACGGAGCTGGATGCCTTGGTGCTCGTGCTGGCGGGCTTAGTGGCGGACGCAGAGGCCGATGCGGCAGTGCTGGTAGGAGATGCGGAGGGAGGGGTCGTGAAGGATACACTGTGGGGTGTAGCGGAGGGACCAGAAGGGCTGATCGAGACTGCGTATTCGACGCGAGATTAGTGGGTCAAGATGAAAACACTGTGTTTAGAGACGTACGAGGAGCACATTGGCTCTGCTGGAGGGCAAGAGCGGCCTTCAAGTCAGCAGCAGAACAGTGCTCTTGGAGACATGCGCCAGCATCAGCCTGGAATTGAGCTGACGCGCAGATGCACGTTGGGTCAGTGCTTGAAAGACGTGTTAACTGAAACGAGTCATCAGCGGGGGATGGGGGCAGCGTACAAGGCACATCCGTTCGCGGCCGCAGCTGGCTGCACGCATGCGAGAATGCAGGGTGTTATGCCGAGGCTAGTGGGCACGGCGGAGCTGGACACTGACTCTGAGGCCGTCGTGGAGCTTTGGGCGTTGGCAGAGAAAGCGAGGATTAGAAGAGAAATGAGTTTCGTGGCAGAGAACATGACGGATATCGTGGGTATGTGCTGTAGGATTGGTGAAGAAGGGAAGCAAGTTCGAGGAAACAAGAGAATGTAAAACGTTCGACTTTTGAGAACTGAATTGACCCCGTGGGAAATTACCTGTCCTCCTGAGGGTCGGTTGATTTTCGCTTCCCCGAATGATCCCTAGGGTAAGGAGAAACCTGAGTTGCAGCCTGTGGCTCTGAAGATGCTCCGAGGGAAGGTGGTCTGAAATGCTCTATTTTTTCCGCTAATACCATGGCAAGACCGAGGCCGCCCCTGAGACGAGGTTTTCCAAGGAATGTCCTGTCAATTGAGCGGTCTTGCCTGAGCCTACCTCCGCCCACAATCTCAGGCCCCGAGATTACTGTTCCAGAATGTTTCAACTGTTTTCAAGAAGCTGGTATGGAGAGGCGGGTGGATGCGGACGCGCGGATGGCCGATCCACTTCTTCACTGTCGACATCATTTTAGCCTTCGGAAGCACAAAAAGCGCCGATCATACATTTATTTTTGTACCCGCTTGGCCCCACCACGGTTATGGAATTGCGTTCTTCAAGTTCTCCTCTTTCTCGTTCTTTCTACATAGAAACACTATTGAGATTACATATTGAAAATTGTTTTTAAAAAATTCGCTCGATTATTATTAGACATGATTATAGAAAGAGTATTTGTCGCTCGAATGGGCGCCAAGGGTGGTCAGAAGCCGTCGATTCAAAGTTAGCAAGCGCAATAGGTAAATAGCAAAATCTTCAGTACAAGTGACTGCCGGTTTACATCCGCTCCGTGTATTTAGAAAAGCATTAAGCGAAATAGAAATCTCAGAATCGATCTCTTTGCTCACAGCAGCCTTGGTGAAAGGGTATCATGGTTGCCTTCCATAGTCGATGGTTTATAACTGCCAAGCAATCGGTCGGGGCTCGATTCTCCGTTGCTGTATTTATTTTATTTATTCACACAGGTTGTTGATTTTGGCACCCACCATGCCTCGAATTCTCTTCATTAGCACTTGAAATTGGTTGTGGTCACTGTAACCGCTGTATGAAGTTTATTCATTTTTAAATAGTTTGGGTTCAAGGCGACGAAGGGTTGCCCTAGCACCTACATACCTTCTACCTCTTCTGCGTAAGAGTTGCTTGCGCATTGATTCAGCGCAGTCCATGGCCATTGTTCAGTCTTTTGAATGGAACCTATGACGCCTGGGCTAGCAGATGTTGTAGAGGCGATTAGAAGAGATAGCCGAAAAATCAGAGATTGGGCGCGCGCCGCGACGCATTTCCACTCGAGGTATGGGAATACATGAGTACTACAGTTGCATGTAATAAGGAAGTGGGTGGGAGGGTGACGAAAAAATTAGTGTAGCCTAAACTAAATTGATGGAATGAGAAGTTATTGAGAAGTTAAGACAAGAACCTTCTGATAATAAAATAATTTCATACCTGGCTGAGGGAGTGAGATGTTGAGACGGGAACCTTATGGAAAGGAGAATCTCATCTCACTCCTCAGTCACGAGAGATGAATCTAAAAATAAGTTAGTGAATCTGATTGTCGAGTAGCGGCTCTGGGTTGAGCAGTCGTCTGTCTGCGGACACGACGACTGTAATTGTACGCGTTCAGCAAGAGCCCCGGTCGGCTTTCATTGGACTTGAGTAAATAACTCGATCAACTCGCTGCAACCAATTCCCGGCTTTCATATACTCCATCCAAGTTTGCAAGATATGAGAGCAAGTAGTCTAGTGGATACCGCCACGGAAAATTTTTATTTCACATCAAAAAATCAAACTCTTCATGTACAGCAGTGGTGAAAGGGTATCATGCACCTCAAACAAAGGACAATTGGGCAGTTAAGCAAAGCGTTGGACAGATTCCCAGACAAATAAATCATTTTTGTACCATTTATGTAATTAGGTCAGATCCATGGGACAATTTTTATTGTGACAGTATGTTTGCCAATTGTTCAAGGGGGCTGACAGAATAAAAAGAATTAATGTGGTTATTGTTTAAATTTGTTCGAAAAGTGTGTTTCCTAGGCGAAGCTGTGGTCACAATAAAAGTTTTTCCTGTTGCCGAAGAGACAAACTGAATTGTTCCTGAAATCCATTCCATTTGCAAATTTTAATTCTTGACAGCATTTTGTCCTGTGGATGTACCTTAAGACTCATTTTGAAAATAGCAACAACAATTTCTTTACATTTGTATGTCCCCTTTGAACAATAGCCAAAGACACTGTCAAAATAAAAATTGTTCCATAGGCCTGTTCTAATCACATAAAAGATGCAAAAATTATTCATTTGTCACAGAATCCATCAAACACTTTGCTTAACTGCCCGATTGTTCCTTGTTTGAGGTGATGGTTGCCTTCCATCAAATGTTTCTCACTTATTGAGATTAAGCAACCAGTCGGAGTTCGATTCTCCGTTGCTGTATTTATTTTATTTGCTCGCATAGGGAATCTGTGCGACTTGGGATCGGGTTGTGGTCACAGTAAATAGTACTAAGTACTTATGTGAAGTAGATTCGATTCTAAATACATTTATGTAGATTCAAGGAGTCGAAGATTTTCCTCGCTGTGACACTTCGCTCAAGGCTCGAGAATAAATTTGCGTAAGAGTTGCGCGTTGGTTGCGCGCTGTTCGTTGGGCAGTCATCTGAGGTAAATTGCTTCGCTGGAATCTAACTGGAATCAATTCTTAGCTTTAATATTGTTCATGATAGCGGATACCCTGATGAGCCACGCATGGAAGGCAAAGTAGATCAGGGCAGAATTTATTACCTACATCAGCAGTAAGTGTACTTAGTTTAGAACCTACATGACAAACAAAATCTCCAAAGATGGAAGCGACATTCAGATTCCCGTCCCACGCTGGGAACACAAGGAATCGACTTAGGATTGACAAGGAATCGTCGCCATGAGGCCGTGTCTTTTTCTGGTAAAACGAAAAACGTTCTCCTTCATTTTGTGCCGAAATAATGTTAAGGGACGACCTATCCAGTACGTCTTGTGGAATTTTAAGAGGGAAGGTACTTAAAGCCGAATTTAATCTCAAGTGCGGTGCTTGATGCCAATGCTTGTCATTATTTGGCAACACCCTCATATCTTGTCTCCCACCAACCACAAAGTGGAGTGTTAAAGCTGCTCTTCCTTCGCTTCATTCCCAGATTTCCGCAGGAATCGTACGTGCCATTGAATTTTACTGAAAAAAACTTACCAAAGAGAGCGAAATTTGAATAGAAACCATGTCATTATCCGCACGACGCTCTTGTACCATCCCCAAACCAAAGTCGTCTAATCCCACCTCCTCGAACAAACCGACAACGTTCGCGCCGTCCTATGATACTCAGTATGTAAAAAGGTTTCTGGGTTTCTGGAAACAAGGCAAGGGCGATCGGAAGGCGTGTCAGGCTTTCGTAAAACTCCACTCAGTGAGCGGCTTATCAAGACGCCATTGGGTCACAACCTGACCATCTTGGTTTTTCTCAACTCTAGACGTGCGAGCGCCACGCGTGCAAGGCTAAACCACGTAGTTGTGTGGTATACAAGGATGGAATCAGCTGCACGACATGCCAGAACATGGGACGCAAGTGTCCTCGCTTGCAAGCGTTCTTGCTTGATTACGTTGCGGTCCATCTCGGTGTGTCTTCCAGAACGGCTCTGGATTTGTATGGTAGGTACGTTCGAAGGCAGCCAGAACCACGCAAGCATCATGATGCTGGTGGCAAAGGAAGCGTGACGGGTGAGGAGGACTCCGACTCCGATTCTTCGGAGGACTTCATTGAGGAGTTGTTATCGGATGACCTGGACGTTTTGGAGCTCACTAGTGAGGACGAAGCTCATAGTGAGGACGAGAGAGGAAAGAAACGAAGGGAGGACAACGAACTCGTCAATTCTCAGGCTGCAGCGGCTGCTGCTGCTCAACTTTCCACGGTGAAGAAAAGGATAGACGAATTGGAAGCGCGTCTGGCTCAAACGAAGAAGGAGAACGCTGAACTCTTGGAGAGAGAAAAGAGATATGCTTCGAAAGCTGCAGCCGCTGAGAATCAACGCCTGAAACCGCCATCTCAAGAGGTGGTGGAGAAGGCGCTGGAGGCGGAGTTGCTGAAACGGAAAGAAGCTTATAGGAAAGAGTTATTGGAGGAGTGGGATCGGGTGCATCAACGAGAATTAGGACGGTTGCACGAAGGTGAGCTTGCCACTTTACTGGTTATTCCTCCGTTGATCGTCGCTAAGCCCACTGCACAGATAACGACGACATGGCGGCATCGACGTGCATCGTGGTACCTAGAAGTTCTGTTGCCCTTCACGCAGCTATCACTGGCTTCGTGGAAGCCATGGGTCTTGATGAGACCACATCTCAGGTCCTCGACCTACTCCAATGGGTTACCGAGCTTTCCAATGTGGTACATGACGTGGATACAGAGAGGAAGATGTTGGGTCTTGCATGCCCAAACGGTGCTCCTCAAAAACGCGCAATCAATGGCGAAAACCTCGAAACGTTGGGGAAACGCCGGCGGGTCGAAGAACATGAGCAGGCGGAACGATGTAATTCTTGAATCTATTTCTTTTTGACTGTAACTTGCTGTTTGGTTGGCGTAATATTTGTAGAGGCTTTTTGGGAGCCTTGATTTCACAAGAAGTATTTTGGTTGGAGTTGAATGATAAGTGTGCAAGGAGGCATGGCTAAGTAAAAGACGCTATGAAATGTTGGTCTTCCTTTCCACTCAGAGAGGATGAGCATTTGCTGCAAATTTGTTGATGACAGTACGCGGAATATGTTAGGCACGGCGCAGCGTAGTACACTCTAAGAGTTCCCTTCCAAAAAGGAGACGACCTGGAATAACAAAGATCAGAAACCGATTGCTGGGAGCATTTGTGTCACAACAAAGCGGAGAAAGAATTATTTTTTTGTGAAGAAGGAAATCATGGTTGGATAGACAGTTGCATTTTCCTTTCAAACTACACCGCATCCGCACCATGTCGGCACCTGATTCTCGTTGTCCATTTTGAGAGCGAGTGATAAGTTTACTTCAGGACTCTGCAAACTAGTACCATCAATCCATCCAAAAACCCCGGAGTTCTTCTGGCATAGCTTTGCGTCAATTTCTTGTCGTCGCTAAATCCTAAGTTCTCACCCACATACCACCCCCTCTTCCATTTTTGGCTGGACAGCGTGACGCATTGGTGACCGGTCACAAGTTAAGCGCTTTCAATTGATGTTATCGTTGATTAGAGCCACACTCTTCTGGTCTACCCCGCTCGTCTTCCCGTAATGGACGTACCCGGCGTGACTAGCGAGCAAGCGCAAATGAATCAGCCGGAAACAAAGGAACTCGAGGAAGACAACAATGACCTCTTATCGCTAAGTGAGAAAAGTTTCCAGCATAGCCCGAATCCGAATCTAGGGAACTGACCGGACTTTTCCCTATTCAACAGCATTCGGTACCTTATCATTTCTACAATTTTTATTAAAAACGATAATTGACAACCAGAATCACCTAGCTTTGAATTTAATTGGGGATGAAACACGAGGGCAGCAAGTGACATTCTGGAAGGGCAACGACATACGTTCCCAGACTGAGTTCCGCGTCCCCTCTAAGGACACAACCATAGAGGTAATCAATATTTCTTTGGATAGATCTTTCGGGATTAACCGAATACTTGAATAGGATACGGATATTAAGGCGATTTTAAACCGCTTGAACGGAACCAGCGCGCTTCCTTCGAAGTCAGAAATTCAGGTTTTCGACATATATCGGAAAATTTGCCGAGACAAAGCGGCGATCGTGAACTCAGAATGCGAAGAATTACAATCGGAGATTTTGGGGCTCTGTGAAAAGCTTGCAAAACTGGGTTGCAAGCGAAAACAGTATCTGGATCAAGCCGCGTTCTATTCTTCTTTTCATGCCCCGATTCGACGTCTACCTCCGGAACTACTGGCCGAAATATTTGCTTATTCCCTACCAGATAATCGAATTCCAGACCACAGGCTCTCTCCTATGCTCCTATGCCAGGTATCTACCACCTGGCGCCAAGTAGCCCTGACGCATCCAGAGCTGTGGGATGGTATACAATCTCCCTTCGCTTTACTGCGCCCTGAGTGCGCGATTCCGCCTCCAGAAGCGTTCGCAAAGGTTATGGAAACGTGGTTCACGCGCTCCCACTCGCGTTTGATTTCCCTATCATTGTGCTTTCGACAATGGCTTGTTCTGAACAAGCAATCATTTGCGCCCTGCATCGCAAACACCATCCTTCGCTATGCCCACAGGTTTAAAGACCTTGCGATGGCTGTGGTGACAAGAGAAGAATTTGATTCTTTGGTTAGTATTCCCCATGACCAGTTCAAAGCCCTCGAAACACTATCATTGTGCATCCAACATCCGTCGGATGATTGGACAGCCGAAAATCCAATCAAGGTGTTTCAATCTTCTCCCCTCCGCAAGGTTTCTCTGGATATTAATCCGCCAGAACTTTCTTCACGCATTCTCCTTCCCTGGGGTCAACTGACTCACCTAGACATTCTAGATAGTCATCAAATGTTGTCCATTACGGATTGGAGAAACGTGATGCAACGCTGCACAAGCCTCACCGAAGCATCCTTCTCTATCGAAGGGGGCGTTGATCCAGAGATTCAACTTGGAACAACTACAAATTTCGATCATCTGAGGTCATTATTACTGGTGGTTTACTTTCCTGGGGATCTCGGCAGCCTCTTTCGAGGTTTTCATGTTCCTACACTTGAGCATCTCCATCTTTTCACGGGTTTCGGGTTTCATTGGGAACGTCTTCCCCTCGATTACCCCATAAACACATCTACACTTCGTACACTCACTCTGTCCGGAATCACTATCCCCTCGGAAAGCCTCTTCGCCGTTTTGCGGAGTGCAGATCGATTGGAAAACTTGAAACTTAATCTCGAAGAACAAAGCAACCTATTACCTGGCCAAACCAGCATCCTGTTTCTCTTAGTCGAGGCATTGACCATCACTCCCGTTGTCTTGATAGACGACGCCATTCTTCTTCCACATCTGCAGACCCTCATGACATTTCATGCGAATTCGGAACATTCTCCCTCTCCAGAGCAATACGCTTCCATGGTCAAATCCCGAACCACTTATCCGAGCCTTGATACCCAGGATGCTCCCGCAGTCGATGTCCAGGAATTAAAGCTTATCCTGTGTTTTAAATCGCACACTGTGGATGTTGATGAGCTGGCGCCGAACATATTGCGGGCGTTCGATCCTCCCGAATTTGCGCAACGTCTGTTAGAAATCAAGGTCGTCCCCCGGGGCGAAAGATTTTGAAAGACGCAGGAGCCCTTGTGGGTTTGTAAGAACTTGCTTTTGACTAGAAGGGTTAGTTGTTGGTTCAATGGATTTCAAAATGGCTAGGAATGTTCTCAGTGCTTCTCAGCTTGAAGCGGCATATGTAGATATATAACATAGCAGGAGACATAGAATGTACTACTACAACATAATCAATGAGCATCACTATCCAGCCTCCGGCGCTTCGCCCACTCCTGCCCGTTCTCTTCGTTGAAATTTGCCAACCGTTTAGGCATAGTTGATCCATTAGTATATATGATACTTGAGAATTTGTGATCCTCATCCACCTCTTTCACAGCGTGCGAGAACTCGGCTATCCACTGCAAGAGACCAAGCACGCGCGAGGTACCCTCCTCCGCAGCCATGGTCTCTAAAAAGCCCCTGACAGCCATGTGTAATCCGAGAGAGGTTCGTGGGATGGTGATCGTCGCAGTTGAACAGGAATCGATGACCGGCGTCAGTCGATCTAAGATACGATTAGATACTAGAAGGAAGAAGAACAAACCAACTGACCTCTTCGAAGGTGCTCTACTTCATCTTGATGCAATCGATCCCACTCTTCCATCACCTCTTTCCGGTAAATCTCCTTCCGCTTGAGCAGCTCCGCTTCAATGAGCTTCGTCATTTCGTCTAGTGAAGGCTGGGGTGGCGGCTGGCTCGCTGCGGCCATCGCTTTCAATGTGTACGCCTTTTCCCTCTCAAGCATCCCATTGCGTTCCTTCTTCAGCTTGGAGAGGTCTGCTTCCAGCTGATGGACGCGCTTCGTGGCGATCTGCAGTTGGGAGATGGCGGCTGCGGCTGCAGTAGCTGTGGGCGAATCTTTGTCTTGGATCGATTTGGCGGATGAGGGAGGGTGAGATTTGGTCGTGGTCGTGGTTGCTGGGGTGCCTTTGGATCGGTTGGTTGCTGGTGTACCCTTCGAGCGGGCTTTTGTTGTCGTTCGATAGTCACTCCCGTCGCTCGATTCGTCCTCCTCTTCACTAGTTGACTCCACCAAACTCGGATCCGACAAATCGCCCTCGTCGTCACCTCCACTTTCCCGAGCTCGTTGCTTTTCCGCTTCCTCCTGCATCCTATGCTTCTCCTTTTGCACCCCACGCCGCTCCCTCGCGTAACGTTCATACAGATCCAGTGCGGTCTTAGAGGACACACCGAGATGGACAGAGACGTAATCCAACAGGAATGCCTGTAACCGCGGACACTTGACGCGGCTGCTACGACATGCGCCACAACTAATACCGTCTGTGTGCCTTGTACAAGTTTGCGGTTTCGATTTGCATGAGTGTCGATCGCAAGTCTAACGAGGTCAGCGTGGTCCAGGCAGTTGTATCATGTCTTACTGGATGGAGTTTTACAAAAGCAAGACAGGCTTTCCTGTCATTTTTGCCTTGTTTCCAGAATCCGAGGAATCTCTTGACATACTTTTCGTCGTATTGGGGCTTGTAGGGTTGCTTCGCTTGAGTGGTGGCACTAGTTGCCTTGGGTTTGGGCAGCGTGCATGAACGGCGGGCTGACAATGACATGTTTAATCTAAATTGAAGTCCTCGTGAATTCCCTGTAACAATTAGGAGTCGAGGAGCTTGGTGTGAAAAAATAGTAATGGGGGTGATGAATGTAGGGATAAAAGCTGGAGAGCTGACAGAGGCCGACGACAAATATACGCAAATAGCTCATGGGCAACCTCAGGCACCAAATATTTTCGTCCAAAAGCAACTTCTAAGTAAGTAAGAGGCAATTCACGTTGATTTGACGGCAGATAGCTAGGCTTAGGATTTTATCCAAAGTTATGGTATTTTGATCCCTATTAAGAGAGGAACGAATCAAAGTTGGACTAGTGCAGAACGGCCTGGGCGACTTTGGGGTGACTCGCCGTTCTGCATGGTTTCTACCCTTTGCAACTCTGTACACTACAACGCGCAGCTAATTCTTATCTTACAATTTATAAGACGATAAATTGTTTCAACGACTTGTATTGTTATTATGGTATTTAGAAGACTAAGTTATTCTGAAATCTATCTGCAACCACACGGTCCACACCTCATATTTCTTCGACAATTTATTGATGAGTTCAAATCGGACGGCAGATGACGTTAAATTTCCTAACAGATAATATCGTAAGGCAAGGGGTGAAGGGAAGAAAATGAGATAAAGATAGGTGACCGTTTAGTCATAAATTCGTTCCTAACCGAGCCCCGATCGAAACAAGTTTAAATTAGCGGGAAAGTATTTTTATTCACAGGTATATGGGCATCTGCTCTATATCCATAAAAAGAGTCCACGATGAGAATAAACAGGTCAACGGAGAGTCAACCCCTGCGAATCTAGCGGCAATCGTCATCTGCGTGTTCCGCGACGAGGTCCTAGTCCACTTTAAATTAACCATGGCACATTAAAGAAACAAACGCTGAGACCTACCGCGGCGGACTCTCACAGAATTGTCGTTATTTGAATTAGTTGTCGTGGTGATAGTCGTATTTCCCGAATTCGTGCTAGTCGTCGTCTGCGAATCGTTGCGCGTAACTTGACTGCCCTGTACTTGCGTGAAGTTCACCATTCCAGTGGGCGGCGAAACAAAAGGGAGCCCGGAGAACACGGCTGGGGTTTGAGAGGAGGGTGACGCGACCATAGTGGATGTCTGAACGGCGAGGGCCGTTGGGTCCTCCATCCGCTCTTTCTCCGCTTCTCGTTCACGTTTTGTTTCATCAGCTTGTTTGCGCATTTCATTGAGCATTTCAGCTTGTTGTTCAGCCATTTGAACCATCGTTTCGTGAATGCTGATGGTGTTTTGAAACTATCGTCAATACGTTTTTAAAAGGTCACCCTTCAGTTTTACAAAGGTACGACGAACCTCAAAGAGCGCCATCGCTGCATTCAGCCTCTCACGGTACTCTTGTATCTTCCCTAGATCCCCCTTACTTAAGACGATGCGAAGGAGTTTTCCTCGTTTAAGCTGAGCCTCTACGAACAGATTGATGGATTGAAGGGTTCTATGTGTGGGTGTGGATCATTGTGAGCGATATTGCAGAATGATACGACGCTCACCCACTCAGCTCAACAAGGCACTCCCGCATATGTTGCGACAACTCCCTGCCACTTCTTACACTTTTATCGTAAGCGCAGTTGATGTTGTACACGACGCCGCAAACATCAGCACCAAGCCGATGAAAGTTTTCTTTATTCTCCCTCACTGCCTATACGATCGTGTAAGGTGACGCATAGTCCAACAACCGTGGATACATCTAAGTCGCACCTGAACGGTATTGAGGATAATCAGCGCAGTTCCAGAAGCAGCCTTCAAAAACGGATCTGGGGAAGCGGCAGCAGCTTGTGTGAGTGTGGTCAAGATAAGATTTCCAGCATGGAGGGTTGTGTCCAGCCAGCTGGCCGCTTCTGCTGGAGGAACAAATGTACTCGTTGCAATTGACGACACTGATTCCTTCGATTCATTGGATTCTTTAGTCTTGAGGGTCATAGTAGAAGCCAAGCATGAGGTTGAAAGGGGCGGTTTGGAGCCGTCAAAGCGGCGATTGTTCTCAGTTCGGATATCGGATCGCAATCACCAATGAGGGATTTCGTTAGGATAGCCACGAGGCTTCCGCCAAGGGTAATTAACTGACATCTGTACGTACGTTGATCTCTTCTTGCAAATGGGATGGTCGGGCATCTATTGTAATTAGCTCCGGTCCGTCGGCTTCTCTTGGAGCACAGTCGTCACAAAGCATCACGTCGTTGATGGGGAAGAAGACGCATATTTTCGTGTCTCTTGACACCCAAAACTGAAAACATTCAGATGATATTCATGCACTTGAACGAAACACAGACATTTCAATTTTCAGGTATGTTATCTGTGCTTTGGCCATTGTCCGAGACCATGTACTTAATGATTTAAACAAACTCAGTTTAAATTTGTTAATGGGTCTTATCTATAGCCTGCTTGAACCTTTAAACATGTTGTGTATTTATGTAAATATTTTAGATTCGTTTTAAAGCCGGAAAAGGTTCACGCGTTCACGGCCCACCAGGAGTGCAGCCGGAAATCTCTTCAAAAGAAGGGTGGAAAAAACATACCTTATTGGGAAGGAGAGAGGGGGTTTGTAAACTTTCGGAGTTCCATTAACTTGTGATGTTCGGAGTAAAGCTTGCAATAATGCAATGTGGGCAAGAGGTAGGTAAATTAAATGTCCTATAATGAAACAGACAATGTAGATGGAAGAATATCGTCATTACCCCAAGGTCAAGCCTGAGAGTGTGGTTGTGACTAAAATTATCGCAACCCTCAATGAAAGTCCAATATCTTGAACGTTCAACTGAGATGCGCTGCTTTGACCTGTAGAAGTTGCGGAAGGTCTGACAGTCAATTGGGGTTGGGTACTTGTAGAGGGCGATGATGTTGGTGATGGTGATGCCTGCCGTAATTTCTTCGCCGCGAACCCAACGCCAAAAGTGACTGAACCATTGGCCTTGTCTGCGAAAAATTGTCTACATAATGCATCGTGATTAGATCGCGGTTAGAGGGTACGAATGGGTGGACACACGTATAAACGTTGCGCATAAACGGCGCGCCAACTCTGCCAATAAGCTCCGCTCCGCCGCTGACAACTCCAATGCAGCTACCGTCGGCTTGCTTGATGATCGTGTCGCGTTCGGTCATTGTAAAGGGTGTACCAGAAAATGTGAGTGTGATCGGAAACTTAGAGGTACACGGGATCGACCAATGGGCGTTCGAGATGGCTTGACTACCTGGAACGCCAGCGTAGAGTTGGGCGGCCGCGTCCGAGGTGATCTGGATGTCAGAGTCTGCGCCAAAATCGGTGAAAGTGAGAAGCTCGCGAATATTTATCAGCGAGATAAGATGTCACGTACGATACATATCGACACTGACAAGCATACCGGCCATACTTTGGCTGACCCCATTCGCAATATATGTGAGATTGTCGAATGAAACGGACCACGAAGTAGGACTGTTTTCGGGCACCATCGCATTGGTGAAGTTTCCCGTAAATCTGCAATTCACGAGTTAGAGGCGATGATGCGTAGTGCTGAATGGATGGTGATTAATAATTACACTGTTGGATCCACTGCCCCCATCGTTAAAATACCGTCGGGAACAGGATCATCGAAATGATTCAGCTCAATGCCACAGACAGCGCGTGAAAAGTTTGAGCTGATTGTCGCCGTCAGAACTCACGAGACCAGCATGAACTTGAAAAGTAACCCACGGCAAGAATGTACCAACGAGAGATGTATTTGGAGGTGCATCACTTGGTGAGCCGAGGCCATAACCCAAAACGCCACGTGCACCAAGAGGGTATAAGTCGTTCGTCACCGCAGAGTTCGTCAAAATGACTAGAAGAACATGAAAAGTGTTCATGTGAAGGAAATGTCAGAGGTTTACATATGACGTACTCGATGCATTGTAGCTGAATGCCGAAACTGAGGCTACAGACTGAAGAGTACATGTCTCGCCTGCGTATATTCCTTGCACAGATCCTCCTGAAATGGTCTGAGTTGACGCAGTTCCGGTGCCTGCCGTGTAACTCGTTGAAATGGATGGGTTATAGCTACCTCAGGAATGCATTAACTGTGTGGTCGTACTAAAATCGCACTGATTGCACTCACAAGGACTGATCATTGACGCCTGTCGGAGGAGATGCTACTGCGATGAAGTTTTGAGACAGAGAGGGTGACATTTGTATTGTTTGCGGAGGAGTTCCTGTCCCATAGTATCGAAAAAGACTGTAAGCGCAAACGAAGCCTACATAGTCTGTAGACTTAAAACCGACCCATAAGGACAGGTGTCTGTGCTGCGGTCAGTAAGAGGGAAAGAAATTCAATGAAAGTTGGACAAAGCTGACAAGGTAGGTCACATCGTTCTTGTTCGTTAAACGCACTCCAATTGGACCGTCACCCGCTCGTCTAGCAAAGTTCAATGGTGCGACTGAGCCATCGATGGTTTCGACCATGATACTGGCATGAACGACCGTAAGAAGCGCAAGAAGCCCGGCGGACAGAGCGAGACTTGAGAGCATCGTCATGGTGGAGAGCAATTCCAACCTCCGAGTCCATCATTGGTCCATCGTGGTGTTCAGCAGCAGAGGGTCGCTTTCCACTGTGTTGGGTCCAAAGCATCGCAACGACGGATCGATCATGGTCTTGGCGTTTGATGACGGTCCAGATCATCAGTCTGTGCACCATCGATCCCATGAATGTTTGAAGTCTTGAGACTTTCCAACGATAAGTAGGCCGAACTATTCTGTAGGATTTCTGTTCAAGACGAGCAAGTGAATCGCGCTTGCTAGCGCTCGATCCCACCGGAAATGCCGGTTCCGGGCAAGTTCCGGGGCCTTCGGCTTGGTTATTGTGCAGCCTTTTGATTACAAAAATAGTCTAGGAACAGCAGCGTCTTGAGGCGAGGCATCGTGACCTGTCGAGGGCCTCAAGGTGGAAGTAGTGGGGGGCAGTGTTTCGCACATTAAAGGTTGACGTTGATCCCACAAGGGGTTGGATTGCTTCCTTCTCCCTCAGTCACACCTGATGTGGGGATCGCTGACCCTCTCAACACTACTGTTGGTCTTCGCGCCATCTCTAGCGGGCGCGGCAACGTGTGCAACGGGATTCAATTGGGTGCGTTAGCGTTAGCTCGACACTAACAAGTTTTCAACAGATTGACCAGATATAGACCTACAATTCTCAAGGCCAGAGCCCTTGTGATGTCGCTGCTTCGCTTCTTGGCGTTTGCACGCCCGGCGGAGGTGGCCTTTCCTCTACCGCTGCTTGACCAACCATAACTCTCCTGCCATCAGGTCCCTTGCCTCAGTTGCCCCCTGGATACTATTACCTTGGACCAACACTACAAACCCGCAATGAATGTTCTTGCAGTTCAGTGTACTTTTCTATGCTGAGCGCATGTGCTGTTTGCCAGAGCCGTGAAACCCTCCGGTACGTTTCTTATTGGAATCTACACAGCGCCCTTGATCACCAGCGCCTTTCTTAGATGGTCAGCCTATGCGACCAATTGCAGTACCGTTTACGTGCAGACCTTCCCCGATCCTCTTCCCGCTGGGGTGCGCGTACCCCATTATGCCTATCTGGATGTTACTGTACGAATCCACCCTCACGCTGATTACGACAGTTGAATAATCTTATCAAATAGAACGTAGATGGTTTTGACCCTTCTTTAGCGCAAGCAGCTGGTATGTTAAATTTTATTTCTGAGGGCCCGGAAGCTCAATTCCTTCTCTTCTTTAGGAGGCACTGAATCTGTCAGTGTCCCCGCCGCAACTACCATTGCCCCAGGGAGTTCCTCTACTGGTAGCCAAAACTCTGGGAAAAAAACCAATGCTGGTGCTATAGCAGGTGGGGTGGTTGGGGGAATTGCTGTCCTTGGCATTGTTGTATGCGTTGTGGTTTGGTTCCTACTTCGCCAACCCGACAAATCTTCGGCTCTCCGATCTCAAGATATGACTGCAGTGAGTTACGCGAGCTCAGTAAAGACGCAGCAGCATCCATACGTGAGCCGAAATGTTTGGCTAAACCTTACGACTTGTTGACCTTTCCGTAGAATCCTTACCCAAACACGGCCCCAGGAAGCCACTCACCCCCTGAACAGCAACCATACGTGAGCCGAAATGTTTGGCTATCCTTTGTGACTTGTTGACCTTTTCGTAGAATCCTTACCCAAACACAGCACCAGGAATCCACTCGTCCCCTACAACTTTATATCAGCAGCCCTTCGACTCTAGATCCGCTGTCAATGCTATTCCGCAGATGTGAATGAAACGAAAATGTTATCTTGTTGAAATCCATTTCGGGGTTACGTGTGCATGCTTGCGCATGGTACCTGAAGAAAGCGTCCAGGTGACCTTTGGAGTGCTTTCTCAGAACAATAGACATCGGTTTGTTCCCATGAGTGCCAAGTCCTCCACGCCATGTTTTGTGCGGACGTATTTCAGTCGTGGTCTATTTTGTAACTCACGAAGTGAGGTTGCGATCGAAAATGATCAGTTTCGCACGTATTCCGATCGGATCGGAGCTGCGCGGGAGCTCTGGACCAGAAACACTCAGGGCTGTCGTCGAGAGCGTGGTTGAGCTGACTGAGAAAATGTTACATTTGGATCTGACGTTGAGCTTCAAGAATGAGGATTCCAGGTTGAATCTGGGATATGATGGATGACGTCATGTCAAAATTCACACGTTGGTCACGCCTCGTTCACGGTGTGAATATATTTCGGCCACTCTCAAGGCACTCTAGCACTATGAACCAAAACCATTCGAGTCTTCTCTCCCAAGCAACGCAACCATTTTTATTGCCTATCTCGCTGGCGTAAGTTTACATCAATATCTTATCGTATCTAACGTTGAAATGTAACATTCTCAGGCTAGCTGCACAATGTCCGACAGCATCCTACCCTCAAAGCGTTCAATATCTGCCTATGCTGAGTGAGATGGTTGCCGGGAGCTAGGATGACAGACATGCGCGCCATGAGGATGCGTGGTACACAGGGACGTACGGGTGAGTTTCGTCAGACAAGCACATCATTACCTAGGCTAACCGAGGTCGTTCGAATGACTCTTCGCCATGAACGATGGCACTCTCTAGGAGATACAACGACTGCTAGTGACGCTATGGTGATCTTCAACCTGTCAAAAAAGGGCTATCCTTGTACCAATTGTGCCCACTATTTTGGAATAGAAAGCGGTTCCCTGGCTGCATTTATCCCCCTTGACGCGTCATTCTCTTCTTTGCCTTTCGTGTAAGAAGCTTCAAGGTCGCCTCCAGCCTGCAACCAGGTTCGTCTGTCACCACCACCTTCCTCTCCGAACCTGCCTCGATTGTGATTGCTGTCAGTGCAGGGGCCTGACTAACGACTATTCCCATGCTTGCCACTCCAATCCGCGGCTACCATTCTTGAATGTTTTACACCGCCAGGAAAGCGGTTAGGGTGTCCAGCAGACTTCCAACGTAGCGTTGAATGACCGACAATGGGATTCTGAGAAATTTTCGTGGCGGAGTCAGGTTCTCTGATCTCGAAGGTCTCCTCGCCGTTGAACAATGCGTGGCACTCGTGCGGACAGCACCGGAGTTCAACCCCGCCCCCCTCTCGCCCTCTGCCTTCTACAAAGCTTTACTGGCCAGGGTGAGTGGACCCTGTCAGGATTCGCCTGACTTGTGACCTGACCGCTATCAGTTCTCTTACTCGGCGCCTGACGTCGGCCGCTTACTCTGACAGACGAGTTGGACCCGAGTGTATATGTAGGGGCACCTTGGGAGTTGAACGTTGAGCTACAAGGCGGGTGAATCAAACTGACTGGAATGACCATGGGCTTTGCTTCGCTATTGTTAATTGATATTTTAAATGGTGGTAAATGGTGGTTGAGGCGGAATCTAGCGGAGGTCTCATTCATCCTATTCAATTTCTCTCTCTTCTATGTCGACAGGGTGCTCATGAAGCTCTACATCCCTGCTCCGAACCGTATCCCACTCCCAATCCAACCCCACAGTCGTTAAAAATCCAGGCGACGTTGTACTTCTCGCCTCCGCATTTGCATTTTGGAGCTGCTGCAAGACGTAATACCGTTGCTGAAGAATCAGAAGCATCACCCGATTCCCGAAGATGGAATGGACAACGCGCGTTGGGCTATTCGCCGCCTGTTAGTTGAGGGAGGTGGTACGAATAGATGTCATTGTGTTTCGTACCTGATTAGAACAGTTCGGAATCCTCCCACCTGCGATACGGTTGGTGAGTGGACTGCGTTTTGAGGAAAAGGAAATCGAGTGACATACGGAGGGGATGCATATTAGCAGTATGTTTGCTACGCTCAGCGCTGATGAAGGGCGCGGAAAGAATTTTAAACAGGAGAGAATAAGTCACCAACTAAGAAAGGCACTTACAAACCATGCAAAGGCAATACAAAATTCCTGTCAGGGCGGTGAACGTTGAGTCGTCCGACTGAAAAATCCCAAAGATACGAACCACTGCTGTAAAGCTGTCGTACCCACACGGAGCTAGCTCGTTTTACTACGGGGAAGCAGGTTAAGACTGGGACTTAACAAAAGGTGGGGGCTTACGAAAATGATATGCCCTGATTACCGTCAATGCCCCGATTGCTGATCCAATTTTTATTGAGTGAGAACTAAAATATGACTTTGCGTACTTGACTCCACCACCACGACGAATACGAAAACCAAGAGGATGAGCGTTGGAGATTGTAGTTCTATGTATCCTATCGGCGTTTTTTCGACTGACAAAAGCGTCAGAAGGAAAGGATTTCAGGGGATACAAGACGTACTGGTGACGGTTTTAATCTGATATATTGTAATACATATGGCGAATATTACGGCTATCTGAACTTTCTCATCAGTGGCGCGAACAAGGGGGGGGGTTTGACTTCACTGATAAAACTGTCCCAAGAACCACCATCACCCATCGTCGCCTCCCCCACATTCCACAAGTCCTCAGACTTATAATTACTGAACGAGGAACGATGAGGTATGAGGCGTAAGTACCATTGAGGAAGGAAGTACTTTGGGAAGATAACAGCCCGACGGCGATGGTGGCTGGGCGGCGTCTGTGAGGAATGGAACTGTAATTAGAAGGAGTTAACGACGAACCAAGTGCGACACCATAGAGTCTAATACACGCCTATTATGGGCGTAAATGAATCCTGTGCTCGTTTAAGGTCAAAAGTCATTCTAAAAACGAACCTCGGAAGAAGCAGCCCAAATTTTAACTGCATAAAGTCGGTCAAATACCTTTGCAAGGTAAGAGAGGGATAGTCTTACTGTACAGTAGAATGAACTGGTCGACGAATGCGAGATACCGATTTAAGTAGAAGAGAACAAGGCCCAGCGACCACGGGCATGACCATGCATAGGATATCTGTTGCAACTTATCAGGGAGCAGGTACTGGGTGTGGGAGCCTAATGACCTCTTCATTCAATGTGGAAAGATAATCACACATCTGGAATGGATGAACAGATGTACACTTCCCCCGAACGCGTAGACTCACCAACGTTGTTATACCAGCCAACATCACGCAATTGTCAACGAAGGTTTGGGAGAAAATTTGAGAAATATCCTGATAAATTCATCAGCTCGAGAAACGGTTAGAATTGAAATTGACGGACTGCCTGCGCCATGAAAGAAGAAGATGGCCTCGGAATATGTGCGGTTTGTGATTGTCGAGGTGGCGGTGAGCACCATCTGGGGAGGGGAACACCTGACGAAGGTCAGCGAGGCTATAAGTAGGTAGATATTATTATACCGAAGGCCCTAACCTCAAATTCCCATCAAGGTCCGCCCAATCGGCCTTAAGTTTTCACACGTAAGGAACCGCAATCCTATCCCAAAAATAAGATTTTTCAATCGCGTTACATACGCAGAGGAACCTATATCAAGCGTAACAGAACACTAAGATAGCGGAGAAAGGTGAGCTTTACCTGTAGACAGCATCTCCGCTTCATCATGGCGAAACGCCGCATCACCTAGTAGCACTTGTACGGGTTTTTTTTCGCACCAGGGGCTGCAGGATTGGTTAGACCCCGGGACGATCACTCCCCATGGAGTAAATTTAAAATATCCTCAGGGAGAAATTTGAATTGGTACGGTGAAACATCTACATATCGTTGTGAACCGTAATTAGCAATTGTTGATATTTTGCAGTGAAATCACCAACCAGGCACCCTTTATCTCTGATATGGCCACCGGTGAATTCTCGGGTCCTCAACTGTCGTAGAAATAAGAATCTTGCGATATGTACTTGAGGTGAAATGAGGTGTGAGATCCAATTCGATTCATCATAAGAAAATTGTGATTGTACCTTAAATAGGGTCGTGAAACGAGACCGTACGTACAGGAATTTGAACGCAGAGAAATAGGGCCAGCTAAAACGAAGGTAATTTTGAAGGTTGTTTAAAACCCTAGGTCGGGGGAGCAAGCGAGTAGTGGGTTGAAAAATTGGAATCGAAAGTGGTTAGTCTGAAAAAAATCGTAGGAATGCCGAGGTGAACCAGGAGGACTTACTATAGACATAACACGAAGAGAATCCAGGAGTCAATTCAGTTCAGCGAGGCAAAGAGGCGAAAAATGTCGCTTGAGATCTTATAGAATGGGGCGCACTGAACGTCGTCCCAAAGCCCGATATAACGAGAGCTTCCCAGAGCAGTTTTTCCTTCCATGTGTAATGCCCGAATCTGTACCGCGGTCTTGGCCACCTCCGCTCTAGTGATTCAGAATCACCCCGTGGGGTTTGATTATACGAGACCTCTGACGCCTCTTCGATTCAAGTTCACAAGTTTTAAAAAATAGCGGTATCTGAGGTATGACTGACAAACAGCACCAGCGACGATCTACAGGAGATATAAGTTCTTTTGCTCGTAGTATGCCACGTTTACTTACATTCTTCTCTGCTCCGTACCCTGATAGACCCTCCTCCAATGCCGTCACTTTCCACTCTCGACGACCTAATGCGTTACAACCCGCTGGAAAAACACGTCACTCGAATCAAGGTCAGAAGAATCTGAGGATTTGAAGACTGAGGCAGTGACATCAAATGATCAATGACATACAAATTTTTTTGTAGGAGCCTTTGCCAAACATGTACAAATGTGTGTTTAGGAACAGAAACTCAACGGAAAGTTGAAACTCACCCCTCATCTCCTCAGTCGAGTCCGAGCTTTCAGAGAGCATGATCAACCGAAGGACTACATGCAGTACAGGAGGAAATGCCATGGGTTTTGTACCTGAGCCCGGATCCTGGTGGTTCGTGGACACGGAATGCTATTTCGGCAATATTTCGGTGACAGAAGCTAAATATCGTGATTTCCAGTGACGACGAGCGATAAGCCGTTTTCTGACGTCAATGTTAAAAGGAAGAACTGACTGACTGGAAACGCCAAATTCAGGACTCAGGGGGCATCACTCACATATCTGCTTCTTGAAATCCCCACACTTTGATACACATCGATCGATAGCTTATCTCCTGGCTGCTCTCAGAGATATGGCCATGGCCCTCCCAAGACTCACCCTCCTCGGTTGGTCAGTCCTTCTGATGGTCTTTGAGTAAGTATTGAATCGATGAACTACTGGAATATTCACTGACTGGAACGTGTGTAGGCTTGCTGTGACCGCGATTTGTTGGACTGTTGCTGGGATCCTGTTCAGGATGATACCCGGGGAATTTTAGATCTGGCGCTGTTGGCTTGGGTATGTGGGATTTGGTGTTTTCGTTGATTGTTGATATTTTGCTTCTCTTCGCGGTAGACGCTGGGACTTAGGCATGGTATGTCGCGAATATTATTGGCCCGCGAAGTTGGAAGAGGGTCTTTACAAAGTGCTGGACGCGGATCACATTAGGTGGGTTTATTACCTCGTTTTTGGAGTGGTACGGATTTCGGTTGTCTACAGGTTTATATTATTAAACGCGTTCAAATTCCAGGAGTGTAGAATCTGATTGATCGATCTTACACAAGCGCCATCGTCAACGCTACAACTTGAGGACTGATTAATCCCAATCAGCTATCCGTTACATCCCGTCAATTTTGATACTGGCCAGTTCTCGTTCACAGCTAGGATGACCTTGGTAGATTCTGCAGACTCCGTGTACTCGTACAGCGGATTCCCTGAGCGCTCGTTTTTTGTCTTTGAAAAAAGAGAGAACACTGCGTCGGGTGTGGTGCGAGAAGAATCTCGGCCTGGATTGGAGGACCGAGAGAAAGCGATAGCGGGGGAAGATAATAAGCAAGATAAGGCAGAGCAACCGTCCGCTTTGGACTCGGAGAGAGTGCAAGTGGAGGAACTTGAAGTGAGGGAAGCTATGGGGGAGGATTTGAAGTTGGCTGAGATAAAAATCGGGGACTCGGAGAAACTGCGAGAACTTGAAAGCGAGGAGGAGAAACTGGCCGTTAACGTTGACGAAGGAATGGAGCGGAGTGGGCGGATGAAGTTGAATGTTATGTCTGGGCTGAGTATATTACTCACGTTGATGAGTATCTTCGTCGCATTCAGGTAAGCACCATAAATTTCTACCTTGCGGCTTGAGATAAATGAAGTAATTCCTAGTACCTCGCTGATCGTCCTTATGGGTCTCATCGGGGACAACTGCGGTCCATGTATTGCAGCTGCGGAAGCAGATGATGGTCATGGAGGTGGATTGGCAGGCCGGTGGTGGAGGGGGTGGGCGAATGTACGTTTTTATAAAACTTATTGAGAGAGGGAGCGAGTGCTGAATTTCGAGTTTAACTTAGGCTAATAACCAGTCAGGGTTATAGGCGTGGGGATTTCTTTTTGTCGTTGGGTGGTACGGAGGTCGGTGGGTCATAAGGAAGCTGACAGAAAGGGATTGAAGTATTAGTAAAAGGGGGTAGGGACTGGGTTTATGGTGTATCCTGACGGGTCCGTGATGTAGAGAGAAGTGTGGATATCGCTCCGTCGTTTTTAAATTGTTGCGCAGTACTTACGCGATTATGATACTTAACGTTGAGCTGATCGAGTTTTCCACTATCATCCATCCGCCAATGCCCAAATCCGTGGGGAGTGTCGCTAATTTAAAGTAAAACAAGTTTGGTGAAAAAAAAGCCTTTTCGGAGAATAACATGATCCACAAAGCAACCACAAAGCCGGCTTGAACGGCTGCCTCGTCATTTCAAGTGACGCGCTCTACCAACTGAGCTTAGAAGGAGACAAAGCATCATCTACCCGATTGTTCAATGTTGAAAAGGGAGCCCGCGGATTGGCACACTCGTTTACAGTACGGTAGAGTCAAGGAGCTGTGTAGTAATTGTGTGCGTAGGAGCTCGGGCGTATGGTAGGTTGTGGGGAAGGAGGGAAATGAAGTTGAATCTCGCTCGTTCACGAAGGGTTTGTACGGGTGCCGGGGTGCGGCTTTTCCATGCGCGTAGATTGAATGAGGCTGCCGAGGGTGGGAAGGGATGCGTACTATGAAAATGTATCCAGAAATCCTGATCAGAACTCCTGCGGTTCTTTCGCCAATCCTTGATGATTTGCGCGTACCAAGAAAGGGTTTGTGCGCATGTCATTTATAAAATGGCGGGAATGAGAGTAGGAGTCAACGCGCCTCATAATGAGGGCCTCGGGAAATCTTATAAATCATAGCGAAGCGTCTGGGAACGCCATTATTAGGACATCGACTTGGGGATCGACGCGCCAACATAAGTACTTAGGCGGACGAAGCGTATTGATAGGGTGCGCCGGTGATTGTGAATTGGCCCAAAGGCGAGAACAAGAGGATTTTGTCAAATTGTCAAACAAATCAAGTGGTACACCCAATCGCGGAAGAAAAGTCACGATACCCACATGCAAACTTTGGGTACATGTCCAATTCAAATCCTCCTAAAGAACTACGACGCCATTACTCTGACTTACGAAGGGTGCGGCATGCACCCTATGCTGACCCAAGCTTAAGATGGTCAGTAAAAAATTACCAGAATCAGAAGCAATCCTTCTAGCTGACTCGAACGGCTGACGTTCATCATATACATACATACTAGTGACGCGCCCTACCAACTGAGCTGAGGTCGTTGTGTAATACCCACTCCGATATTATTAATTCATCGATTTTTCGTATGGGGTATTCAAACTCTGAATCTTTCCTGGATTAGTTGAGTGACCGGAGTAGTAAAAAATTCGGACACGATTCAATCGAAGACACATTCCAGATAGCCATAGCCGATTCGAACGACTGGCTTGCCACTCGTCGTTGCTTTTCAGTGTTCAAGTACTGGTGACGCGCTATACCAATTGAGTGCAAGAGGACGTTTACCGGTATGTATCGCATGTCCCCCAATGTGTTGATAGGTCTATTCCCTGGAACGTGGTGAGAGGGCCCAGCGGAGGATCGTGATAGTGCTGATGCACGAAACGGGGGGCGGGGAGGAGGATAAGCAGTGAGCGCCTTGGGAGAGTTGGGCTCAGGATGAGTATGCAGGTTTCGTAATTTATTTATGGCGTCGGTGAGTTGTCCGGAGGTGATGCGTGTCGGGTGCGATGTTGCTCAAGTAAATTAAGACGGAGTGCCCGCGATCGCCCTAGACTCATACAGTCTCGACTTCCGTAACGTACAAAGGAAGCTGAGGTACTATGTACTTGGGGCGGGCTGCCTATAGGAAAATATGTTCGGGGTGTTTTCAATGCTCGCGCTGTTCCGAGGGGAAAAGTACGTAGGATTACTTGATCACTGATAATTCAGAGAGTCATATCTGCAAAAACACGCGATCTGAGAAGAACGCGATGCAAACGAACGGGTGAGAATCTTCCCTGTCTCCAATCGGGACTTGCATAACAGTGCCTGGCGCCTCGAGTATGTCGGTCCAGATGAGGCAGCTTGAAAAGGAAAGGCTACGGTTATGTCTGAAAATTCCTTCTAGCCGACTTGAACGACTGACCTCGTCATTACTAGTGACGCGCTCTACCAACTGAGCTAAGAAGGAAGTTAATATCTGTTGTGTTTAGCAGATTATATCGCGCGCTCCTCAATTGACGATAGATGAATCGATGGCGAGCCGTTGCCTAGCTGAAGCGATAATTGTGTTCTAGGGAAAGATAAGAAAGGGCTGGAGTGGTCTGTTGAGGGCGTCAGTCTGCGTCAGTCAACAGAGTCAAACACGGCCGTGATGCCAACGTGATGACGATTGGTTGCAGGATCCGTTGTCTTTTGTCTTGTTCCAAGTAACCACTTCCTTCATACCAACCACCACAACCAAAACTACAACCACTCTTCTGCCATCTATCGTCTACCATCCTCTTATCATGGCATCATCACCAGAATCCCTCTCTCGCAAGTCTTCTTCCTGTTCATTCCGCATGCCGTCACTAATGAGTAATGCAGCCACTCTCCATGCCCACTCTCCTCCAGCCGTCGATTTACGCCATATGACATCCAGCCTTGGCTCACCTCCAAGACACCCCCAACGAGGCCTACGCACAAACGAATCCCGACTCGGATCAGGTTCACCCAACTCAATCCCATCATCGCCTACCTCGGTGTACGTGTCTTCTTTCCGTCATATGTACCCCGATCTGACACGATAACCACAGACGCTCGTCTTCATCGGCCATATTCGAACGGGACATTGAGCCTCCTGTCATTCCCTCTCCCCCTACACTCCCCCATCACCCGCCCAACCCCCACAGAGTATCCCGCGCAAAGTCGACTGAACAATTGGAGCAGTCCGTTCCCTCCGTTCTGGACTCTGCAGCGTCCATCCTAGCGTCCATCGACGACTCCCATGCAGAGGAGCAAGTATCTGTAGAGGCCCCTGCCTCTCGGAGCAGTGGCTTTGCCAGCCCGTTGAGTTTCAGGAGCAGGAGTCCCAGTCCCTTGGGTGCAAGGAACGTGGCTGCTGTCGGTGTACCCGTCCATAACCTCCTTCTGAGCCCACATGCACCACCTACCACCGTTCCCGTCGTCGTCCCGCATTCACCCGCCCACTTTCCTGCGATCAAGCCTACGATTCAGACACAGACGGATACGGTGGCGGCGGTGGCTTCGACGCCGTCCCTCGTCACGCCCACTTCGGCGTATTTCTCGACTACGTCGTCGATGGGTAGTTCTTCGCCTTCGTCTTCCCCTACTACGACGATTGCGCAGGAACACCCTGTTGCTTCGCTTCCAGAGCCAAACGCACCGTTCCAATATACCCACCCTTCGTCCAATACGAACAGCCCCAATGCGGGGTTCTCACCTCTTTTGCCGTCTTCTCATCCCCCGTCTCCTACGCACGCGGCCAAGAAGCGACTTTCGTTCATTTCGTATTCCGATTTACTCTCTTCCACTCCAACATCCACCCTCCCCCTTTCGTCGCTCACTACGTCCGCGTCCACTTTTGAACCACCACCCCATATACCTGGTGTAAGCGGACTGGGGATCGTCCCTGGGAGTATTGGTGAGGGACTGGCCAGTGAGAGATCGAGTATAAGGGGCGGGGTTACCCATCATGGGAAGAGGGAGAGCATTTTGTTGTTGGATAATGTTGGCGGGGAGTGGGAGAGGCAGGGACTTGGGATGGGATTGGAGGAGAGGTTGGATGTTGTTTTAGGGAATGCATAGGGACGTGCGGGAGAAAGGGTTGGGAATGCTTCGCCCTTCGAACTCAGTTATGTTGCTCGTTTCGATTCTTATGTGCTTATGTTCGCTCGTCGGACTTTCTTTGTTAATGCTTCGCCCTTCAAACTCACTATGTTGCTCATTTCGCTACTTATGCTCATGCTCGCTCGTCGGACTTTCCCGTCTTTTTAATTGTTTCCCTGCCTTCATATCTTACATTACACCACCAACGCTAATTTCGTTTTCTTATCCCTACTACCACTACAAATTATTCACCTACTTACTTGTGTGTAAAATCGTCGTCATTGTACAATTTTTTTCTTTTGGTATTTTGTATGGTACGCCAAGGTTTCGTTCTAGCTCGTCCCCCAAATCTCTATCGAATAGAGTATTTTCTGCTGTCAAGTAACGCCTGGATTGACCTGGACATCGGCAACGCCGTCTGAAAATGCAGGTCGTGCATTCCGCGTAGTTTCCTTTAAAAGAACGTCAATTCGTTCTCCATTTTGGGATCAAAGAAACATACCAAGAGACTGGTGACTACGACGACGCTGACATGGTGGATATCACTAAATGGCAACAATTGAGAAGATTGGCTCAGAATAGATGTCTTTTTACTTTCTTACCGAAGAGGTAGAAGTAAAACACCACACCTAACAGTTCATAAACAATGACACAAGAGAGTTGACTCACCATGGAAACTGTCATGCCCTCCCCGGCGATCTAGGATAGTCAGTATATCCAGGCAAGTGAGGACGGACATGTTCTAATACCAGGAATGAGCATCAGCAGTAAGATCACAAGTAGAAAATTGTAGGTAATTGGGGCCGTGGATCTTACCAGCATCAAATATCATCAGAATCACCCGATCCCGTGATAAAACAACCTTGAAACTCTGGATATGGTCTTTCATTAACTGGGAAAGTGGATGTGAGGTATAAAATTCGTCATGCATGAATAATCGCTTAGATTGTAGGCCCTGTAGGAAAAGGTAAGGATTAAGTACGTAGCTGCCAGTCACGATAGAGGCGACGGAGGATATTGATAGAGCGATGCCCAGACGCTCGCTACGCCTCCATATCACTAAACAAAAATAAGTTTACTTGGAGGCAAAAAAAAAAAAGAAGTCGAGACAGACGTTCTGAAAAACAAATGCCGGTGATAATCAGATCTCAAAATAATGAGGTGTGCTATGCGAGAATCAAGTAAAAATAATGTTCCGCGCACATCCCCGGAGCTTCTTTACCAGAGGCGAAAAGGAGGAGATAGGTTTTCAGATGGAGTTGCGAACATCAAGTTGTGGCCATGCTTGGTCTTCTTTTTGCTCTCCACCGATTCGCGGAACTGAAACAGGGAGCCTAATAGTTGAAAAGTGAGGAGTGGGAAGTTAGGAGGAAAGTGAAATTGTAACGTTGAGAAAAGGATTCACCGGCAACGTTCCCGAAGAGGTCTTTTCGCATCCAACCGAACAAGATAGCGAGATGAAGATCTGGCCGCTGCCACCCAGAGCGCCTTTGCAAAAGCTCTTGAAAATCGTAGGACAGGACTTCGTGGTGGTATGCATGCACTGTGCGGAGTTTCTTCATGGGTAACATTTGCTGCCTATAAACCGAGGCGATTTAGGAAGTTCGGAGAAAAAGCGACACGCAATGACGCACCTGACTCACGCTGCGAGCTCACATTGAGATGTACGTTCATGTTACGTGAGGGGGGGGGGGTTGTCAGGCTAAAAAAGTGAGTTCCTCATGCGAACTGGCGGTTGTAATACAGTACATGGCAGATACGTACCTTCACTTTTTGTTTTTATAGCAATAATTGAATCGTTATTGGTATAAAAATATGTGTAAGTTCGTCAGGAATTTTCTAATGGTGGAATTCCGTTACAATTGCCAAACTTGAAGGGTGGTAAAAGCATACTGGCCTGGGAGTAGGGCAATGCTAGAAGATGGGAGAAGCGGGCGTCGTAAACATCGGTTCATGTGATCTGAGTCTGTACTGAAGTCAAATTTGGCCCCGCTATTGAGAGGCGCTCGTCGTATCATTGTTGGGTGTGGTGGTTCGGTTGCTAAATCCTTTGATGGGTTCTGGTAAGCAAAAAATGAGGTAGAGAGCCGGTTATACCTGTGTTCCTCTGACCCTATCTCTATTTGATCCTATCTTAATTACTTTGTCATTTGACTGTTGAATGACAGACTAATTAAGTTAGGTAAAGGCCCGTGTCGGACATCTGGAGACACAAGACGGAGGACAGTTGCTGGGGGTCTAGGAAGAAGGGGATGCGGAATACCCGGATGGAAGGTGGGGTCGCCATAAAGTCGGAGAAGGCGGAGAAGGCAAGGAGGTGGACGAGGAAGAGTGCTGTTCCCTGTTTGATTTGAGGTCGGTTGGTTGAGTGGTGGGAAGGAGAATAAGGGGAAGACTTACGGTGACCACTCCGACTCGGTTGTCCTCGAATGCGAGATACACGGATTGAGCATGTGGGGCGCCTAGTTGGACATCGAGGGTCAAGTCGAAGATGTTGATTTGGTTGTGGATGGCACGTTCGAAGGAGGACAGCCGCCAGATTTCTTTTTCAGAGGTGAAGCGGTCAAAGATGATGTATCTGCTTGAGTATTCGCAGTGTGCATAAGTAGGCGCGCACGTATGACTCTTACGAAGACACGTACCTCAGTTGTGCACGAGGAAAGAGAGAGAGGGAGAGACATACTTCCGGTAAAGACCACAGCAGCTCGTCGGTGTTGCTATCAGTGACGGCCAGACCGCTACTCCGGGAAGTGGTGATGATGAAACCGGCGGATTCGTCCACTTTGATGCGGTGGACACGGGGGCTGGGTGAAACATGGTGTTGGACTATGCGGGATGGGGCTTTGCCAAGCCAGCTTTGCTGGATTTGGAGACGACGTTTGCCTACAACAATAATTATAAAATCAAGATGAAAAGAATGTAACGACGTACATAATTCACTCCCTGGAGTGACCTTTGAGAGTATACTTCTTTTAAAGCCTCATGGAGTCGTTGAGAACTGGAAGAGGCCAGAACGAAGTTGTGCAGCTGGGCAGCGTTGTGGTAGATTGTTGACTCGTTTTCTTTCATGAGTTCCCGCTATTCTCGACAAACTAGAGGGAGAGCTGCAAGATTCTGGAGGGACAGTTGCGAGAGGACCTCGAAAATTAGTTCGACTGGGAGGTGAAACATTTTGTGAGTGCCAGTGGCGAGTTGAAGATTGTCGTATCCAGACTGACGTACTATCCGTTTGAGTATTCGCAGTGTTATGGAGCGTGATAATGTGATGTAGATAGATTTGAGATAGATTACATAAGGACGGACGGCCGACGCTCTTTACCTCGACACCGATACCTTCTCACGGCCACTTGCTTCCATCAACGACGTCGTCAAAGCATACAACCAGCAACTGACACTCTATTCCTCAACCTCACAACGCCTACCTACAAAAGCTCAACATTCAATGTTACAACATGCACACAGAAACACGTCCAGCAACGGCCAATTGTTAGGTCGGCAGTTTCACGCGGCAGTGGGGGCAAGGTTACAGCTAACAAAATATCATAGATTTTGTTCTACTACATACAGAGTATTCTACAAACACGCGAAAGGACAAACAAGATGACGAAAACGCGGACACGGAGACCCAACATTCAAATTCAACGTGTAAACGTCGTCCGTACGCTACGGGCGGGCGGGCTTCCGCATCTAGGAGCTGGGATATGGGTCGTGAAGAATGGGAGAAGGTCATGAAAGGTGACTTCTTACTTGCTTTGTTCATCCGGCACAGTACTGAGGCGATGATCGTTTCCAAGCACCAGCACTTCGCATGCGCCTTCCTGGCTTGTATCCACCGGTTTTGCCGACGCCCATACGTCATCTCGAGGCTTGAAACGAGGAACGGCGATGTTTAGGGGATGTGGAGGCGTAACTTACGGAGCCAGGACACGCTAAACGACGACGGTACGTCAGTATGCTTCCGTAGATCATCCGGAAACTTACTGACCTTCGTAGATTTCAACTCGCTCTCTCGTTGACCTCTGCAACGTCTGGAACGCATAGTGGTTGTTACGCGACGTTAGGGTTATAAGAGCTCGTGGGGGCGAAAAAATGCCTAACCTTAGAATAGGGTTTAAAATTATGTAACCACAAAATACACATACACACACACTGCACGGCCCTCTGAGAAGGCAACAAGCACATGT
>Ga0307507_10002609_pt1 | contig 37200 bp, 38 predicted proteins | sample 7_EM_MG_FD_207223 | JGI IMG/M metagenome (GOLD analysis project Ga0307507, IMG submission 207223) | Populus trichocarpa ectomycorrhiza microbial communities from riparian zone in the Pacific Northwest, United States - 7_EM | ecosystem: Host-associated > Plants > Roots > Unclassified | place...
GTGACGTTGAGCTGTATCTGATGTTCAGCTGTCGGGCACGTCGTAGACGTGCTGCAAGATTTTGGAAATGCGCGCAGTTACATAATCGGCAGGAACCTTGGCACGGTTATGATACTGTACCATACAAAGTATCTGGACGCCCATGCAAAACATACCGCTACCCCATTTTCGGGTACTGTGCTAATACTTCTTGCCTGTAACGGGCATCGTCATTCATCTCCTTTCTCCCTCCTTGCTGCCGAATGTCATCATACCGGCACTAGCACAGCACTGTACAGCACATACACTCGTACCTAAGCAGGGCAACCAAATCCAATCCACGCAGGGACTTTCCAAAAGGTTATCCTTTCTTTCTTTCTCTACTCACCTTTCCGCCCTGGGAAATCCGTTCCTGAAAAAACAAGTTTTCCCCCCCCCTTTTCTTTCTTTCTTTTCTTTTGTTTGAAGCTATGATGAACAGACGAAAAAGTCAAGGCAAGACATGGTCTGGAAAGTGGAAACCGGAAGCGTAAGTAGGTGGATGCGGCGGATATAACCGTTTTTTTTTTTTTTTGCTCTCATGTCTATGGTTGAAGGGAAAACACTCAACTCCCGGGTATGGTACTGTACCTAGAGGAAGCAAGTACAGGATATATAGAGAAGTCGATGCTGACTCTTCCAACCTGCCAGGCGCAGACAATAGTCGCATTGCGAAGTTACAGGGCGCTCACGACCTTATCGGGAGGTCTTTGCTAAAGATAGTGAATAAAAAAACACATGTAACTTTTGGAAGGGGTGACCTTCTGAGACAAGCTGGACCATACTGTATGATAAGTACTAACTTTAGTGCTGTAAAGTACTTGTATCGAACCCCCTCCCCCCACTGGAACTTACGTTTGGATTTTGCGAATGACCTCTTGCTTGCTTTTCTACTGCTCCCTTGTCGCTCTTTTAGTCTTACCTGACTTGGAGGGTGGGGGCACGCCTCGATTCCTATCACTTGTCCAGCTAGGTAAGGTAAGGTAGTTAGTGAGGGAGAGAGGGGCTAGGATAGTATGAATGAAGTGCTGGTGGAACAAGATCTAATGCCCTCTGCTGGGAGCGCTGTACTGTACCATATGATGCAGTAAGTTTACGCAACCGGGATCGTTGGGAATGGACCCACGAGGATAGGATGGTGCTGCTGGGAGGATTAGCAACTAGTAAGGTATTGTAATAGTCGCACCCCACCATCTCGGAAGATTAGGAAGATCCAAAGAACCTACTGGTATCTGGCGCAACGAGTGATCTGGGACAACAGGCCAGGTTTTGGTGCAAAGAAGTTCGAGACTCACAAGTGGCTCATAAAGTTACGGGGCAGTGGGGTATCCAGATCCGGCAGCAGGGTGTAACTGTAGGGTGCCGACAGAGGGTTTTCTTGGGTTTCTTTTTAAGAAGGCAAAACAAGATTAAATTTTATGCTCTATTGCATTGATGCCGGTATTTGAGTTATGGTTAGAATACCGAACCGGTATGCGTTACAGTTATGATAGTGCTATCGTATTGCACTTATAAAACCCTCAGAATCTCAAGTTGCAGGTGGTACCTTATTTATCTACTGTAAGCTGCAGGTAGAGTTTTGGGATCAACTTTCTTTTTCCCTTCTTTCTTTCTTTCTTTTTTTTTCACTTTGGCATGTGTGGCCTGTGTGGTCTCTCTCTCGTCTTTCCCGCATCATGTGCGTCGTCGATTTAGAGATCGGGAGATCTGATGAGAGGAGTTATCACGAGAGGGGGAGGAAGAGAGGGAAAAGTGAGGAGAAAAGGAGGCGGGGAAGAGGATGGATCTGAGCATATTACCCTATGCAATTCTCATTTGCTTTGGCGAGCACCGATCAGGTATATAGAAGGATTATAGCCGGAAGAAAGGCAATGATCCTGACCCTAAGAAGAGTGACAGATCTTGGTGATCTTAAGAATAGCGGAGTGCGGGGAGAAAGAGAGGTGCAAGTTTCCTGTCTTGCCGTTGAATTGCTGCACAGTACCATGGATTATTTATTAGTAGGTAGTTGTGAGGCACCTGAGTTTGGGATACCGGTACGGTACTGTAGGAAGCTGGTAAAGTTCAACGGACGACACAGTGGCGGGGGGGGATAGAGGAGAGGAGGAGAGGGTAAAACGAGACAAAGCAAAGCAAGATAGACATGCTTGATGTAGCTCTTTCTTTCTTGCCGTTATTCCCAGAACATCCTTTTCTCCCCTCCCGATTATGAGGTTGTTTTGCGGGAGAAAGAGGCGAAAAACTCAGGCCCGACGAGTGGAGCCAGCAAGTACCAAGACAGCGAGCGCTTCCTGCCTGTCCGCCCACTGCAATGTATGAAGATCACACGAAAAGCCTGGCACTGTCCTGTGGATTATCGTATTCCCCGCGATGCTTTACTTGATGCACGATTGGTACGGAGTTTATAGTCCTTGTGCTGCTGCTGCTGCTTTATAGTACGGTCCAGTATTTTACTTGCAGTCCATCAAACCGAACTTTGTTGAGGGGGATTTCTGTGACCATAACTACCCTACCAAACTCGAGAACCATCATACACAGTAATTGTTGTCATGAGGGAAGGATTAACCAAAAGCTGTAAAAACTTTACTCCATCTATCATACGAGCTTTTTTTCCCTTCCCCCATCCCATTCTGCCACTGTCCTCCGCGCCTTTCCTTCCCCCCCACCACCCCATCACCCCATCAGGGACACCACCTCTCCCACCATGGCACCAATAACTAAAACTACACAGCCAGCTACCCTGACGTGCTCTCGTCTGCTTAGGACCACCCTACCATACATCTTCCCTCTTCTTCCCCTCTCCTCCCTTCTTCTTCCCTCTCCTCCTCCCCCCCCTTCCTACTTATTCTCACCCATGGAGCTCTATACCCCGGACCTTTCTTTCCCTTTATCCCTCCTTCAAAATATTTGCACTGCCGCCCATCCGCCTCCTTCCCCATGCCTATGCCCCTCGTTTACAACACCGAGCACCCCTCGCCGCCACACTCTTCTTCCATAATACCAGCACTCGAAGAAGTCAGGCGACTTTCCCCTCCTCGGACACCTCAATTGACAATGCACACCAAGGATCTCAACTCGACAGCTTCACCCTCCTCACCCTCCCTCTCTCCAACAACAACAACAACAACCGTGAATGGAGTCACAGATAGAGCTGAGCTTATTGAGAGGATAAAGGCTGGTCAAACTCCTACTTGGATCCCTAACCGATCGGTAATTCTACGCTTCTTTCCTCACATGTGCTTGAACAAAATTACGCAGTGGTTTTTTATGCTTCTTAGCTCCTTACTTACTAACTCCTTCGATCTCTAACTTTAATTTCCCAGCATTCAAATTATTACCCTAACCATAGCCCCTCGGAAACACATTTTATCGACGAACACCCTGATCGCCCCCAATCTGCCCTCCACCAAGGTGTCTTTACGGGTAATGAGTCACGGAATTTTCAACCATACCCTGCGTCGCCTACCTTCCCTTCCGCTTCACCCTTTTTAGGTAGTCCGAGCACCGGTTACAATGAGACGGCTCCTCTTACCACACCCTCCCCATTCAATCCTTATGCTTCCGAGCTGTACCAGGCCAGAACAAGGAATGGAGGCCTTTCCTTCTCCTCCAACTTTGTCCTGAAAGCCCCGACGTCACCGCTGGTTCACTCTTCAAACCCTGACCACGATAGTAGTAGCAGCGAGGGTTCACCCGCTTCGACAGCTGCCGGTGCAATCGACATTGAATATTCCTTCCCGGGTAGGCAAGGTCGACGTATCTCCCTTCCGCCGTCGTCGCTTTCCTCTCTACAACTGTCACCGACTACTCCGTCTTTATTGCGTCGTCCGAGGGGGACTGGATGGGGGGATGGTCAGTCAACTTCACCACCACCTACAGCCCGTCATGTTCGTCGGTATTCGGGATTTGGGGGTTCAGCGTCGGATTTGCCATTTGGGGGTTCCTTGGTGGGATCATTTGAGGAGTCAATACTCAACGGCCGTATGTCGACTACTCCGTCAAAACCTCTCAATTTTGTTGCGCAAATCGGGGTCCTCGGTCTCGGGAAGTGTAAACCGTCACTAAGGTGCCCGACACATGTCACTCTTCCGTTCCCCGCCTATTTTTATGCCCTCGGTGATTACGATAGCCCTTCGCCATATGTTGGACAAATTGACCTCGACACAGCCCTGAATACTGCAAACGGAAAGTCTTCGAAGGCTCCCCCAGGTGTCGGAGGCGCATATCGTATTCCGCAACGTGGACAACTCCAGATTGTTATCAAAAACCCAAACAAGACCGCGGTAAAACTTTTCTTAGTGCCGTACGATTTGAGGGATATGGAGGCAGGCTCGAAGACGTTTATTAGGCAAAAAAGCTATTCCGTTGGAAACCCGCTACTCTCCGACTTCGCAGGCAACATCCCAGTCGCTATGAAGAGGGGGAAAGAGAAGGACTCGTTGCGCTACCTAATTCATCTACACATTTGTAGTCCGAGTAGAGGCCGCTACTATTTGCACAAGTCTATTAGAGTGGTATTCGCGAATAGGGTCCCGGATGGCAAAGAAAAGTTGAGGAATGAACTCCTATGGCCCGAGCCCAAATTCAGTCCCTGGAAGCCCGAGAGCTGCGTCCCGATGCCAATTTCCTCCCTCGCCAATAGGAAACGAAGCGCGAGCCTCCATATGGGCTTCACAAGCGCCTTAGACTCCGGAGCAAAAGGCGCAATGTCTCCCCCACCGATCCCTAAGTTCAGTGCAGTAAATGCTGAACCCGTCGGCATGAAGGGCACGGGCATTGACTCGGCGAGCGAGATGGACAGTGACGTAGGCGAGTACGAGAAGATGAGCGTATCTTCGTCAATTGGAAGGGCCGAAGGGCAAGGGCTTTTGGCGAAAAAACTCAAAGGCCTGGAAGTCTTGACAACGGATAGGCCAAGTACCAGTATTAGGGGAATGTGGGATATGAAGAATTAAAGTGCTTGGTTCTGCCTTACCCAACAGTAGGGGGTTTCTGACAAAACACCGTAACTCTGTACATACCATAGACTGGTGCTTTTATCAAAAACTCCTGCAATCGCTCATCACCACTCACATCACATCTTTATTTCCTACCCTGAATGCAAAATTTAGTATTTTCTGTTTTTTCCCCTGTTTCTTTATTCTGTCCTGGGAGGGTTATTTTCTGTCTGCTGTGTCTTTGCTATTTTTATTCCCTTGTATATTCATGGGTCCGGAGTTTAATTCGGGGAATAACTCTTTGTTTCACTATGTATGCTTCTCTATCTCCTCTCTCCTTCCCGGTAAGAGATGGGGTATGCTTGCTTTTTTGCATAATAGCAGAATTGTTGACATTATAGTCTACATACCAAGAATGCTTCACTTGATGCTTGGTGATACCGAGTGTTGTCTTTGGGAGATAGGTGTGATGATTTCCTTGCTGAATTATACCATAGCGTGGCGGTGCAAACTATGGCGCGATGATGGGGGCTCTGGTGAAATTGGCCCGCCTGGCTTGACCATCAGTCGAGTCATTCTTCATGATGGAGGATCCTAGTGTGATATCATATGACGGGGTTATTTCGTAGCCTAACTGATTAATTTACACCCATGATATGACACTCACCCTGCCTTCCTCTCTTTCTCCTGCTCATTGCTTCCCGTTGCTATCTTGCACTCTGCTCTAAAATCAAACGAATAAACAAACAAAACAAACAAAAAACAAACAAAAACAAGTGAAAAAAAAAAAGGTAATCCAGGTCAGCGCTCCTCCACCCGTGGGAAAAAAAAGAAGGAAAAAGGCAAGATTCTCAGGTGGAATACGTTGTGACCGGGCCCGGAGTTAACGATACGGTGCAAAACATCCGTTCGTGCATGGGAAGGGGAGGGAGAGGGAAGGAGGATGCCGCGCTCGCATCTGCCGATAACCGAAACCAACACCGACTGAGGCGGATCTCATACCCTTCCAGTAGCCGTACGTCACCTATGATATACTCGTACGTAGCGAAGGGGCGGATTTCGGCGATTTAGGAAGAAAAGGAAAAAGAAAAAAAAGAAGGCAAAAAGGGAGAGAGAACGTTGGGCGTTTTTCTTTCCCCTGCCTGCACCTTCTTTCTCTCCCGAATAGCCTTTCTTTTTATTTCTTTCTTGCTTCCTTTGCTATGGTGCGGTACTGCGTGGTTCCAACGGGGAGGTATGATGGTACTCGTACAGTAACTTATCGGATGCATTGTCCGCGGCCAGCTTTCGGCACTTGTACTTGTACTTGTAACGTTTTTGATCCTACAGTACCGCTATCCTATCAGTGTTAACAAATGAGGTGATAAGACATTTGGTCATGAGTTCCGGTTTTTTTTTTCCCCCCTGCTGGTATTCTTCGCTTCCTTGCGGGTCCATTTGCAAGCCTAGTCTATGACGCGAGATCGCTTTTTGCCAATGACCCCCACCCCTCTCATCTCCTTTCCGCTTCCTGAATGACCATCGGAGAATCACCCTTGTCTGAAGATAGCCCCGCGACCCGGCGAGATAAGCTAAGTAGGGTTAGGGTTGCTTCGAGTTTGTTTTTGTGTGGGGGGGAAGGCTGCAAGATTAGAAAAGCTTATTTTTGAGCCGCAGGGGTTGAAACATCCGAGGTGTTTCCGCTTGTTTTGTTTTTGTGTTATTTTTTTTTCGAGATATCAGTGCTTTTTTTTTTGGCCTTGGCACAGGGATCACTGATGCCCGGTTACCCTCCGAGGGCGACAAAGAGCCAGCGGGCAGAAAGGTATTCTGGAGTTGCAAGAAACCATTCTTGAACCTTAGGGTTATCTCGGTAAAGCTATGTACGACCTATGCTCGCTTTTGATGATCTTTTATATCAGGACCGAATTCTATGCAAACCAAAGGAAAGCAGCTCCAGGCTTTAACGGCCCTGTATGAGGTGATGCGTAGGCTCCTTAGGCGCTAGAACCGAACGCTTTCAAGGGCGAAACTTTTTCCACTTGATTTTACTCGGTACCAGCTAGGTGATAGGATACAGTTATAGAGTGGATTGTTGGTTGATGGATTGGCCTTGTTTGTTCTAAGCAGGGTGCTCGATCTGGAATATCTTGTGTTATCTCCTATTACTGTAGACTGGAGTCAGTGGAAACTGTTGTGTCACCCCCTCAGTACCCTAGGACGGATGACTACAGCTTGCGGCAAAAAAACAATAATCGGAGAATCGGAAAATGTGAAAAGGGATTGTGGAGTTCTGGTTGGAGCGTTTGGTGGCTCGAGGCAATCGATCACCGTGCTTGCAACCCCTGTTTCCGATTTTTTCCTACCGCAGGCCGTATGATACCAGCATTTCCCAGTGGCGATGGCAATGAGCGCGCTCGGGGCAGGGGTAAAGTGTCGGAGCGAGCGGGGGTAGCAGAGGCCTGTGCAAAGAACCCTATATCCAAATTGACCGGACGGCACCGGTAGTCAAGACCACCTCATGCTTTAAAGGAAAATACCTTCACTTGTTTGAGTAGATTCTCCACAGTTTAGATCACCCGGTGGCCTAAACAGGCACTTATTTTTTTTTTCCACCCCCCCTGCTTGTTCCAATGCTTGAGTACTCGTACTAGTACTTTACTTGTACCCCTGCCCCCAGTTGGTATGATACGACCATAACTAATGTTAGCCATGGTCTGAAGCCTACATAGTGGCGAATTTGGAGCACCGGTACCGTAATTGACAAGTGTTGCTTATTAATCTGTGCCTCAGACAGTGACATGGGCAGCACAAAACTTTCCGCTCGTTCGCTAGTCCAGAAGATATATGCAGAATCAATAGAGCAAAATATCTTTCACATGTAACATCGAGGGTATGGGTGAGGGGTAAGCGCTAGACTCTTGACACAGTTAGTGTTTTCATCGAGGACTGACTGTCCACAATCAGACCGGGGGATAAGGTCTTCACATAACAAATCAGCCTTATGCCAGAAAGCAGTTTTAGGTGGATACCGGCAGGAGCTTCAGCTGCGGTGGCGCACGTTCGGTCACTCTTTTTTTTTGTTTCGTCATTTTATGTGCTCACCCACTGGGCGTTTTGCAAGATACAATGCGGTAAGGCCGTGGTACAACCCATACCGGTATTGCATCCCGTCTAGTATTTCGTGAAGGGAATTAGTGAGAAACAATGAGCGGAAATTGGTGGCTTAGGGCCGAGGTTAAAACGTCGGTTTAAATCCAACATCAGCAAAGATATTCTTCTGGTAGCTGATTTAATAGCTAATAGCCCCTCTCCGAGTGAGCAATTGTGAAACTGATCCCACCTGCCAAGTGAGGGCGACAATGAGGCAGAAAGCGGCGGTTTCTGCAGGAGCCCATGCTCGGGCTTGGCATGTAATCTCATTGGCTAAATTGGTATTCTGGGGGGCCTCTCTCTGCTTGGGCTCTCCGTGTCAGGGCTTGCCTATCGCTTAGGATGCATCTGGTTGCCACCCCAGGCCATGGTTTTGATCCCGATAACGAGGTCAGAATGAAGGTTTCCCAAACATTGATCTGACCAATATTTCGTGAATATTCACGCTTGGGTAGTGTAGAGATATTATAACAACACCGTCACACTATCAATGATCTGAATAAAAAATTGGGGAAGTATAATAGGTACTTAACCCTAGGGCCGATGTTTTCCTTGGAGTTTTTTGGTAGCTTTTTTCGATAGCCAAATGGACTTCTTGTCTTGAAAATGCCGGATCATGACGATTTGAGATCATTTCAGTTGTCTTCAGCAACTCACGTATTGTGATTTCCAAGGTTTGAAGAACCCAAGACCACTAGACGCGCCCTTAAATGTGTGACGCTGAGTGGGGCTTTCCGAATTCTAGCATTTTCCCAGGTTGTTTGGGTCCTCTATTCTATCTGGTAGCGCATGGGGAATTGGGTTCCGCGACTGTTGGCTCTTAAGCTAGGAGAAATACCCAACCAGTCTAACCTCGGTACCCGGGGGTGGGGTATATAGCGAAGGTAGTCAGAGTGCTAAAGATATGGGTATAGTAGGCTTCTGTGTATACACATGAAGCTGGAGAGTCGATCGTGCTGCCTTACGCTTTCGCAAGTTACTGCACGGAAACATTCCCGGGCGCATTTCCAGTCAGCAGGAGTAGGAAGTTAATGTTCCGTCTTTTTAGAAATCGTACCAAAACTAATACATGCAAGGCAATATCAACCACGGAGCCTACTTACAGTGGCAAGTGTATACAATTTGCAACGTCCTTATTAGAACACGAGCTGGAGCGAGCGTTCCCTATTGGGATTGGACTTTTAGTCACGGCAAAGGGGCCTAAAATATCGCTAGGTATGAATATATCTTGTCTATAAGGACGTATCCGCCGGAATTCTCCCGGAATAGGGTAGGTCTTTAGGGTAACCTTCGCGGTCCTTGAAAATGAGGGCCTAGTGTGACGAAATTCGAGGGCGCTCTCTTGTATCGACAGGGCAATAATAGCTATAAGCTGGGTCACTCTCGTATCGTGATATGAGTTGGTGTAAGCACGTAAAGTCCCCACTCAATTCCACAAACTTCGTCCGAGGGCAAGAGATCTTAACGGGTGCCTGGGCTGAGTCCTAATGGTTGGTGTGGCCATGAGTGATATTTCGTGATCGAAAGCGACCGTCTGTTGGGGGGGCTGAAGAACGAATATGGCAAGAATAGAGTTTGTTTCCACTGGGGGATTCTCGAGCACCAACTGGTTAATGGAATCAAACGACAGGAGGGAAAAGGCATTGCCGTGGTATTTTAGTGCTTACTTTCTCCGTGGAATTTGGTTGGTGATCCTTTGACTAAGCTTAACCAAGGCTCTCATAATGGCGGGTACCTCCGGACGGCTGCTCCCACCTTTGAATATCCGCCAGATACCTCTACTCTCGCCACTATATTAGGCCAATGGCTGGGGGACCGAATACACTACGCAATGAAGAAAAGAAAAAAAAAACGAGATGTCTCGGTAAATCACTCTTGACTTTTTGAGCGAGTGAGTTTTGTGCATATTCAAGGCCCAGTAAACCGAGCCTCCCAACCAAACCAGCTACAGGAAAGGCCATGCATTAGAGCTGAGGGGTCAATTCCGAGTTGTGCAGCCCAAACCGCCCCTGTGTTGCTCTCCTGGAAACCCCAATTGGACCAACTCCAACCATGCGGCATGATCCTGTGATCAATGTTCCCCTCTGATCTGCTTAAACCAGAGTAAATATGGCCTGATGGACAAGTGTCTAGTAACGCGTAACTAGGATTCGGTTCATGAGGCAATATCTAGCCATGGCATGCAATCCCCCGATGCTACCCCTTGTGGCCTGGAGCTTGAGGTGAAGCAAAAACGCCTATTGGCTTTTCTCCTTCTTGGTGTTGCTGGGATGCGCAGCCATTTGGGCTTACTTGAAGCCTTTGCTGTAGTTACTGTAATTGAACGACGTCTGTGAACACAATCGCTGTTGCGTACTGCCAAAATCCAGCTTTTTGCCCGGATCTTAATGCAATAGTGGTCGCGTTCACACGATCGATATTGAAGGGCACCGATATCTGAACAACAGAAGCCGAATTTTGCCGGTATGCAATAGCAGCCGTATCCACAAACGTTGTTCGATTACGAATACGAGCAATACGTGTGAACAGAGCCAGCATGCAAGTAAGCATGTGGCTCAAGTTTTCAACTCTGGACGTGTGCAGTTCCACCACACTGGTATTAGATGTCGAATCACTCTTGTGGGATCTGACGAATGGGTAAATCAGACCCTGTTCTTCTAAATGGCAAAGGTGTCTATGTGGGCTATGCTGCCATTTCCATAGGCCAACACTTGCAGCGGGAACCCATGGAGCCAACGTGTCCGATTAGGGTACGCTCCAAGGTTGCTTCTCTTCGGTAAGAGCCGAATCAATACCAGTTTGGCCCCAGTATTTCCCATCCCTCGCTGGCTCGGAGAGTGCAGGGTTGTTGGTGTTCCTGTCCTGGTCAACTGAGCCGGCAAGTAAATGTTGAGGGGCCTTGCTCAATTCTAATATCAGATTAAGATCTTGGCCCTGGAGCTGGTTCAATGAGACATTACGGGGTAAATTATTAAAAGGGTTGTGGAAGGGAAATAAAAAGGTGTGTCCTTGATCCTTGCTCGTGATCAATCTTCACGGGCTGTAGCCGATACTAGCAGGATAGTATTAGCGTCAGTAAAAAAAGAGAGGCTTGAAGCGTTCCACGTTGATGTCTTAGAGTATATGTCGGTATTGTGATGTCAAATTACCACTTACTCACTTACTCTGCCTTTGTTTTTTTAACAAGGGGGCCGTATCAAAAATTCGCAAAAAAAAAAGCGGAAATCTGTTACAGTAAACCAAACTGGAGTTAGTATCGGTATTCATCGATCTGCAGTGCGGAGTAAGGATGAAGTCTTGTGACCATACAAGCAGCCCGTGTCATGGGTTTTAACCATTGGACAACGATAAGACGCACGCAAAGAGCGAAGTTTCCTGTAAGTGACGGAAAAGCACAGAGGGTCATGAACCTGTCAGGTATGAAGATCGCCTCAATATCACAAGACATCATCGCTTTCTGTTCCTAGCTGCTGCTGTGCTCTTGTTGTTCACTTCTCCGCCGGGGATTCTGACAACGAAACCCCACCGCCCCCATGCTGCAACTTCCGATGCGCTGCGTGTTTGACAGAGCCCCGGGTCCCTGCAGGGTTTCTGAGAATCGCAACCTGGAGTTGGGATTGTTATTGATGTTCTTGGCGGAGGAGTCCTTGCCGGAGGATTGCTTTTCAGTGCCCTTGCCGAGTGATTAATATTCTACCCCTCGAAAGCGGCATACCGTGTTAGAGTGACCGCAGAGCTGCTGCAACCCAGCCGCAGAGCACTTTTGCCGTTAAGGCACATAAAATTGTGATCCCCCCAGGCCTTTTGCAAAGCTGCGGCAAAGGGGGTGGGGAAAGGCCACCATTGTTGAGACGGGAAGTGCCAAAAAGGTCTGCCTTGGTCAAAACAACCCATCAAATTTCTATAGCGGTTTCATATGCTAGAAAGACCAGCCGGCGGGATGCTTGATCAATGATATTTTCTTAGGGTTTTCATGTCCTCACACTTCTTGAGAATGAAAATTCAAAATTTGTTTGTTGGTATCCCTGGGAATTCGATTAGCAGGGGCGAAAAAAAAAGGGGTGAGGGTATTTAGAAGTTAGTCCTCACCAAATGGTTTGTTTGCTGAGTTTTCTTTGTTTCTAGGACAGTTGCCTGCATTGTACATAGCGTAAATTTCCCAAACCGTTTGGCGCTGTCTGATGGGTCCTACGGTTACTGTGCTGGTAGCAGAGGATGTCTGGATAAATTGATTAGATAAGATAAAAGGAAACTGTGGTCGTTTGTTGAAAACATCGCTGCAACATCGATTAAAAACTGCACCACTACTCTCCTAACCGCCACCATACGACCCCACCCTACAAAACTAACCTTGGGCACAAGATACAACTGCGTGTTGCGCACTGCCCCGCTGTGAGTGGCTAGTAGAAATTGGAGGTCGACAGTTGATTGATTCTGTGTTATATTTTACGCTGTAATACAAGCACTTGGATGTGGTCGGCACCAGGGCTAGTCGATGAACATCCCCAGTGAACATCCCCAGTGTATAGTCGTTTCTGATACGTAGCTAAGCCCATCGATTGAAAAGAGAAGAGGTTCCGCGGGCGTTCTGCGACTTTTTATTTGCCAAAAGGAGCATATATACGGCAATTTGACCAACGGCAGTGTTCACAGATCAACTCCTCCATCCGAGTACTAGTACTCACACTACACCAGCCGTTGCCCGGGCGCTCATAACAAAATGAGATCTCATACCGAACAGGACTGGTGCAGGCCTCGTCTAGATTCAATGTTTCAATTACGTTTTAGCCACCCGATCGTGGGGTTGAAAGGTATATCGAGTCTATAGGTTCCGGTATAGCAATCGCGGTATTGCAACAGATCACCATTGGGAAGGCTTGATAATGCTTATGAGAGGCGGTAAAGAGCTGGATGTGGGATATGGGATGTGGTTTGTGGGACGCCACAGCTGTTCGAGTAGACGTGCGGAGTTGACCATGGTGAAAACCTAGATCCCGATCAACCTTAGGAGTCAACGGTGGACACAAAGACTGGCTAGACTCCTAAAGGCTCACTTGGGTAGCCGGGTAGGTCTATATCATTTTGATACTTCCAACTCTAGGGTCTGTTATGGATGCCTGTGTCGGTGGAGAAAAATCTCATCTAGTATGATATCGACAGTCATGTAATATCTGACACCCTTGCTCCAAAGTGACAGCAAGCAAAGCCCTAATCTGGGATTCTGGATGCATATCATACCTTGGCGCAAGGGATCCAGCCCGGTTGATATACCGCGGGCCATCATAGCGCATTCCGACTCATGGAGGCATTCGGAAGGCCATTTGATAGGGCTGATACGAAATATGATACTTGACAGGTATTTGATCCCCTAAACGATCGCACTACGCATCGAGCTCCAAGTTCACTCTGGGCTTTGCCACGATTCACCCCCAACTTGACCGGGCGGGGGGAAGTTCCTTCACGGGCCGAGATCGGAATTGTGCAAATACGCACCGGGCCGGCCAGGGATAAACGCCTTTTCATTTGTGCTCGTAATTGAACGAGTTTGTGAACACGGCTGCTATCGCCGCCAAAATCCGGCTTTTCCCCCTAGATCTTAGAGTCATGCAATAGCGGTCGTGTTCACAAACATTGTTCAATTACAAGTAGAAGAGTCGTATGTTGTCACTGGGCCACCCTTGTTGGATATGGCTTGTGAATGCGGTTTTTTTTTTTCATACCCAACCCCTGACTAGGAAACCCAATGTGAGTATTTCTTTTCAATTCCTTAGATCAGTTCATAAAATGTGAATAGTGTGGGGTGTGTGTCAATAGTTTATTATAGATGCCGTATGGACTGATGAAATTTACTATCATACCCCTGGGCTAGCACGTTAAGTCCGGCCAAGTTAGACAGAATTGGACCTCGAGGGGAATTTTTATAGGCGTGCCATATCAACGAATATTAGTTAATTACAGTCTATTGTTTGTTCCAAAGATGAAGAAATACCATAACACCTAAATAGCCCAGGATAGTTAATTTCATCAGCTTCTACGGTAGGTCGGGCTAGGACTCCTCATCGACACGTGGTTTTGAGGGCTACTCATCTTGAGCGTAACCCGGTGGCGACACCAGCATGATAGTCTGAAGGACAGCCGAGTTTCCCGGTGAAAGAGAGGAAGAAAGGAAAAAGAAAATCGTGGGAATATCGAAATAGTAAGGTCGTCATTGGAAAGAATGAGAAGTCAGATAGAGGAATCGCATTTCGACAATCAGTCATTGACTAAGTTATAGGGTAGTCAAATATCGTTTTTTTTGTTTTTTCTTGCCAGATCGAAGCTAATCGCGGTTAAGAAATTCACAACTGTCACGCCATACATTAATACTACAATATTATGGTGTGCACGCAGATAGTATTTAGATCTTTGGGTTGGGGGCGTGGGCTAGTGAGACTTCTAAGCGGGAACAAGAGAAATGTTCTTTTGGGCGGAAATATCCCAATGGTTGATAGTTTTGGCCTAGATCCGAAATAGAACCTCGAGGGACGCCTCCCATTGAAAGAATAGTAGTAGGCGAGAGGCATCAGTATGCCCTCACTTACGATCGAGTGGGATATATTCCCCCGACCATGTGCACTCACAACGCACAACCATAGTACCGGATCTTCCTATCTCAAAGATGCATTTCATAATTCCAGGGGGACATGTCTTATTTTCCCATAAACAGAGCAACGATACGTGCCAACAACGGACTACGGTACTGTACACATACGGGACTGTGCTTAAGTTTGTCTGCCCACGAGAAGATCTCGGCTTGTCTTGACGCCCGTTTGACTGGCTGCTGGCCAAGGCAAAGGCAAGCCAATAAATACAGTAACTTAGCCAGTCACCCAAGCCCCTAAGCTAATTGCGAGGCCGAAGTCTCCACCAGAAGAAAGGGTCCTCCGGAATCACTGCCATTGCTGTCTCACATCTGAGATGGGTCTGTCTGGCGGTCATTCTATCTGTAAGTTCAGTCTGAGCGTGTTTTCATGCAATCGGCCAAATACCAGTGATATAATATTATAGCCGTGTATCGAAGGTGACCGGCCATATTGATATTAATCATAGCCCAATGCGGTCAGGTCGGTAACACAGCTCCGACAGAAGATTGCAGAGCTTGAATTACGAGTTTTACTAGTATCGCTTTTTTATACGGTTTCTAGACAGATTCGGTAACTCATTAACATAGACATAACCAATCGTGTTTTAAATCGTAATAACGGAAAGATAATATTTTTGTTCTTTCTCCGTTAGCACGGGTTGGTCTAATACATGCATATTATGTGGCAAGGCAAAAAAGAACGCCTGTACTCGAGTACTCGCAATTGCCTAATCTTTGTAAAAACGGGCTACTATTGCATACAGGCCGAAATTTGGCCAGAGCCTTAGAATTTTGGCGGCATGTAATAGCCCGTTTTACAAACATCAGGCAATTACGAGTGGGGATGGTACAGGATTTTTCTCGTGTTAAACAATATACCTCCGAAAGCTTTCCTGCATACTCGCCTACTCCCGTGTCCGTCTAGGGAAAGTAAAGTTATGGGGCAACACAGTCGTGCTCCGCTATCCAAGACGGCCAAAATCCAGAGCAGGTGTCCGGTACAACGATAGATCCAGGATAACTAGCACTGTTCGGAGACGGAGAGTAAAAAGAGTTTCAGGATTCGCAAGAATTTCTTACGGAATAGTGACACCCCCGGTGTCTATACCGACTCCTGCTAAGAGACGCTTGAGTAATGGAGAAACTCTGGGCCCCAAAACACTACCGATACTGGTACGATTCTTTTGTAGGTAAAGCCCGAGTCCAATTGCCGAGATCCCAACGAGAAGGATTAACCCGAGATGAGTAACCCCGCCCTTCTTTACAATGGCCTTAAATATAGCCTTTCTCTTGCGAGCCCGCTCAAGTTCACGACATTGTTGGTTAAATAACTCCTCGGCGTGGCTCAAGCTTGGAGGGATCTTATCTAGGGTTCGTGAAGTTTTGAGAACACTTCGGGAAGATACCTTATGCCAAGTCGACAAAGATTCCGGAGGTTGTTGCTCGAGCAAACTAACTGCACGAGAAATAAGATCATCTAAATCTAGTAGCTTTGGAAGTTTTGAGAGTATGGTGTGAAGTATTTCAGGTTCGTCATCGGGGATCTCAAACAACTCGTCCCTTCTTTGCAGAATGATCTATGATCTGCGTTAGAACTATTCATATGGTTTATTAATTTTAAGAGACGGGGTGGCCACCTCAGCAAACAGATAAAGCGGAAATACTGGATCCATAGCCAAAAATATGTCAAATAATCTGGCTATGTTGTTATACTCTTGAATTTCATGGGCGTATAAGGTCAATGTAGCGGCTAAAGCAAAAAAGGGCTGAGTCCGAGATATATGATGAGAGAGCTTTGGATCTAGAGAATATAGTAGTGGGTAGAGAAGTTGGAGGTGATCCGAAGTTGGCGACATTGTAGGAAGCATAAAGTCTCGTATCCGGAAAAGCGATATGTGCTCAACAGCGGCCACAGCATGAGTTGGACCAAGGACCAATAATAGGACCTGGCAGATGTCGTGAAACCCCTGTAAACAGTAATCAACAACTGATTGGCTGCTAAGAAAGGAACGCTTCCAGGACAAACCTGGAAATAACATAGCATTGGGTGTCGCCGCAATACTTCAACAATTAAATCTAAGAGTTCCGTCTTCCTAGCCTTGAGTTCTCGAGGTGACAAATCTACACTTGTTGATTCAGTTTTTTTTTAGCTAAGGCTAGGGCTATTTGCAAAGGCAAGGTTGGTGACCTACTAGTGGGGTAATAGATAAAGGATCGGTCCACATCCAGCTTCACTTGGTCTTCATCCCTGTGTGGAGAGATAGTTTTCCAAGATGGGCGTGCTTTGGGTATATCTATAGGAGGCACGCTTTTCTCGTAGGAGGCAGCCCCATATCCCAGCAAGAAGGGCCCTATGTGGAACACATTAGCATACAGTAAAGCTCAAGAACAGATCAAGACACGCACATGCTTCTGTACGAATCTCATCACTGATGAGGCCATCTTTGGATGTTGCTAGCTCCACAACAGCTTTCCGATTACCAGCTCGACAAGCTTCCTTGATAGCTTCCACTTTCTCCGTAGACCACCGTTCTCGCGAGCTAGATCTGGAGACTGATTTGGGGCTCGGCAGACCAACCCCATCATCACCCTTAGGCTTCACCACTGATGACAGCGATGGTGACGGCGGGGCTGAGAATGGTTTCTCGTCGCTCATCGATATAGGCGGCCTTGACCAGAGGTTAAGGAGGTCCGGTGAAAAACTTGATCGTAGATCTTCGACTCTGCGTTGTTAGATAGTAAGAACTAGTTCGTGCAAGGGCCACATACGGTAGCTCAGGGAGGTGGCTTAGGGATCTAAGTACAGCATTGACGAGTTTGGTCGGGAGTAGCAATAAGAGAAGAAATCTCGAAGGAAGAAAAAAAATCGTGGAGTAGAAGGAAATGTCGCGTCACTCATGGCGTTGTCACACACTAGCCCCAGCATCTATCGTACCACAGCGTGGGCTCGTTCCTCAACCTCTTCACACCCCACATGCCGGCATTAGTATTCGTTTAACGCGTTCCACGGTACCGGTCAGGCATATCTAGGGTAAATATATTGAATTGCCGCTGCACAGCGAGCCATACACTCAAATGCCAGCACCATTAACTATTGCAACTTTGACTGAGCCTCAACCTACCGGTATTGCACTGTTCAAACCCGCATATAACTCGCGGCGACCAGCGCTTACAATGCCGTAGAATGCCTTAGAGATGAATCCCTTCTTCCGTAACTGTATTGGTAGCGCTGTCGAGTAAATTTACGGTAGAACTTCTACTCGCGACGTCGAAGCGTTTTTTAAAAAGACTGCTATTGCATACCACCAAATTTGGCCCTTTTGGTTGGATTTGGGGGGTATGCAATAGCAGTCTTTTTTAAAAACGCTTCGACATCGCGAGTACTCGTAATGTCCTGACGTTTGTGAACACAACTGCTATTGCATACCGCCAAAATTCAGCTTTTTTGCCTGGATCTTGGCATCATGCAATAGCGGTCGTGTTCACAAACGTCAGGACATTACGAGTAAAGGTAAAAGTATCTTAGCTACGGAAGGTTACTAATAACAGTACCAAGGTTCCTCGAAAAGTACATGCAAAGGATTTTGAACTATGTGCCCTTTCTCCTATTATGGTTGGGCTAATATTTTGTACACTTGTAAGAATCCAGAGGCAGGTGATCAGTTTTCAACCACTACCGGTATGGCTTATATTAACAAAGGAGATAACTGCACAATACTATAGTAGTTTCTGCTCGTGCTTAAACTACAACTCCTAGGTGCTGATAGTAGAACAAATAGAGTAAGGAAATAGGATTTTTGTTAGTTGGACTTGTTTAAACCTATCTTCTAAATACCCTGAAGATATTGTGAGTGGACAAAAATAACCGCACCCCAAGCATACCGAAAAAACTTTGGTCATGACAACCAAGCTTTCCCACCTATCATACCATTCCATAGTTAAATTTTAAAACCAAAACAGTTCTTGGTTGCCAAAAAAAAAACCTTTGTATTCTGTTTATCTAAATTATCTCTTTTTCTCAAAGGATATTCTCAATATATTATAAATAAATCTAGTACATATTAAGAAAAATTAACTAAATATTATATTAGTTTGTTATGAAATATTTGTTCCAATTTCCATTATAAAATACTGAATATTTTAGATTCATTAGAGATTTCAATTTTAGATCCAAGTTATTAGATTTCAGCTAATAGTACTTGTTTTAAGAAAACAGATATTTAATAAAATATTAGTTTTATATCAAAATTTGGCTATAACTAGTAAGAAATATCGTAGTACAAATATATCTAAGGTAATATTGTTCTTGAATAGCTATGATACTTCTATTTTTTAAAAAGGTATCTTTTCATACTTTTCAAATAGATAAAAGAAGCAAGTATAAATAGAATTTCTTTACTGATACATTTAACATTCTATTTTATTATCATTATAACTAAGTCTTAAGGCATTTACCATGAGAGTACTTTGGTTTTCTATTGTATTTTTAATTATAGAGGTTATTATTATAAGATATACTTTTCTAATTGGCATATCATGTTTTCTACACTCTCATATTGATTTCAAATTAAAAGTATTAAGATTGTAATATGAAAGGCAAATATAGAGTTTACATAATTATTGGATCAGTGATAGTGAGATAGTATTTATATCTAGTTTAATTTACTATGATACTAGCATGTGTTTTGCTTTTAGCCTTCTATCAATATTCATAGTAACTTGGTATTCTTAAAAGTAGGAGGAAACAATGAATGTCCCTCTTACACCCACAGTGAAAGAAATAACAACAACAGTGACACGTCACTTTTCGCGTTTTGACCAATAAGTTCCTTGGGATTTATCACATGATAGCCTCAAGTCTTTATCTATCTTTGTCTTGTACCAAGATATTTCCATCGATTTTAGTGATTATTTTATCACTTCCATCTACTTTTATCTTTACTTTTGCTTTCTACTACAACAAACAACGGTTAGAATGTCTTAGCGAAAGTCTACGAGTTTTTCGGCAGTCAAGGTTGCCAATTTTGGAGTTGTCATGGTGGAGATGGTTGCGGAGATGAGAGTGAAGGATTTGGAGATAAAGAGGCTCCGACACCATGTTTCGGTGCTTTCCAAGAGGAATCATCAGTTGGTGGAGGATGGCAAAAGAATGGCGGCATCATCCATTGCAAGTAATGCTTCCATGAGTAGCGATGATGAGGAGGTAGGGTTGGAAAAGGAGGGAGAGGTGTTGAGGGCTAGGGTTGTGAGGATGGAGGTAGGAGAGAGGGCAAGGGAGAGGGTGCATGGTGACAGAGTTCCGGCACCATGGTGTGAAGAGGGAGCGGAGGAAATTTCGACCGAGTACCAAGAAAGGGATAGATACTTGGGGCGGATGAAATGGAAGGTGGCGGTGTTGGATGTGGCTGAAGTGGTTGAGGCTGAGAGTGTGGCGGAGGTTGAGGAGGAAGAGGTGTCCAAACCAGTCGTGAGGATGCCTGGTGTGGAAAGGGTAGAGGAGGGAAAGAAGAAGAGGAGGATTGGAGCGATGACGGTGGATGAGGAGGAAGTGGGAATAGTGAGAGGGAAATTGATTGCGCCGTTGGGCCCGAAGGCTCTTTGCGGTGGTTTGATGAGAGAGGTTGGGAAGGAGTCAGTTTTTAAGGAGGCTGACCCGAGGCTAGTTGCCGGTGGTGAATGTTCGTCTTCTGCTGCTGTTGGGTTATCCAGGCGGACGGATGCCAGGCGCCAAAGTCCTGGAGAGGATGGGGTTTACCAGCTGAGACCGAGGGTTGGTGGATACGGGTATAGGGGTAGAGGAGGATGGAGTAGAGGGAGAGGAGTTTAAATTGTTTGTCCTCACGGTTGTGGGAATTTTGACACATGGAGTGTTAGATTTCCTGTGAGCGTGAGAGGGGTTGAGGTTGTTTTTAGGTATTTATTGTTTTGTTTTTGTTTGTGTTTTTGGAGTTTGGAGGTTGAGGAAGGGGCCTTTTAGGTTGTGAGCACCCATACTGGGGAGGTCTATATAACCGAGCCGCTAGAATGGTGAGGGGGCTGGATCCAGGTATTGGTTAGGCGAGCGGTCAGGTCAGAGGGAGAGGTGGTTTTTAGGGCAAACAGACTAAATGCTATAAAAAGCCCTATAGTGTATTAGATAGCTGGTAGTTAGCTAATAAATGCCGAAAGTTATGATATGATAAAAAATAAAAATAAAAATAAAAGTAGGAGGAACCTTGACAGGACTACAAGATCACTTTGTATCTAACCTTATTATTAACAACTTTAATACCTATACAACCTTTGCCTTTTTTATAACCGTACTGTAAATTTTGGGATGCTCACTGAAGGTATGCGGTATGTGGGAAGCCATTTTTGCCTAAAGGGTGGAAGGTAAATAGAGGGCAGAAATATTTTTATTTTTACGCCTCTAGTAAGGGAGGTTATGGTGAGTATTGTGCGAGCAACATCTCCCTCGGAATATCGTACTAGTCTAACTCTGATCTGGCGCGCAAATATGTTTTTTGATATTGTGCATCATTACCATATTTGCTTACTTCTTTCTTATGGTGAGTAAGTTAGGGTATGGAGGATATCCTGGGAGAGCTATTTATCATCTAGCTGCATAATATATATTTTGTTTGTTGGACGTTCACTTATTGAAGCGCATAAGATAGTGGGATCCCGTACTCAGGCGATTGGGAGCCGTCGCGATGCCCCTCTATCCCTGCCACCAATCTGTTTTTTTGTAGTGAGACCATGTCGACATTGCACTGCAAAGTGCTGTATATACCAGTACGATGGGGACACCCGTCCATGAGTGAAAGTTTTGCTTGCTTGGAGTATATTTATTAGGCGCTACAGGCATAGACCAGTGCGATGTCAGTAGGCAGTAGGGAAGTGCTACATGTCATTTACAGATAAGCGATAAACAAATGTCTGTCCAATGCTGCTAAACTACCCATATCGATAAAGCGCCCCAAACTGTTGACAATCGAGCACCTACCCAGTTCTCGAGCATTTCGGGCCGCAAACTGTCGTCATAGCTTTTGCTCCCTCAACTTCTGCCGGTACCAAGAACGGTATAGGGCCCTGTGTTAGGTAGTCCAAAATTTCCTCCTCTGGAAAGGGGCGAAAGACACACCGGAAAGCCTGCTCTCCAGGACAAATAAAAAAGAAAAAACACTAGACTTTGCCGGGAGAGGCAACTCCAACGTCCTGGAACAGGTTCGATTATTCGAGTTCTTAGATAGCTTCCCGTGCGCAACCCCTCCCCAGTTGAAGCAAGACAAAAAAGCGGCCCGCCCGCTAAACATCCATCAGCCCCTTTGAATGCCGCTCTCTTCGCCTTCAGAGAACCAACCCTTGTTTGCATCGAACCCCCGGTATCGGTGTGCCTGGTTCCAACCAATTCGAACTTTCGGGGTACCTGGAGCCACGAAACACGGTTGGGGGCGAAAAAACACAGCACTTACGGAATAAGAAGCTGGGATCCAGCCTCACAAAAAATATTCCGCTCTGTGGGCCAGTCCGGGCCTTTTCTCTTTGCATACAGTTTAGACGTGCTTGAGTAGAGTAGTATCCTCCACACACAGTCCACTCTCTGCGTACTGCAGACGATCTTTCGATTCTCCCACACCACTGTCTACCATAACCCTCCCCCCCGAGGAGAGAAGAAAAAAGAAAAAAGAACAAAAAAGGCGGGAAAAAAAAAAAACAGGATTGCTGTCGCTCTGGCAATTAGCGACTCGGCAGAACTCAAGGGCCCACGAAAGGTTGGTTTGGTGGTACAGCATCTCTTGTGTGGATTTAATTAATATAAGAGGCTCAACCCCGGCTTCTGGAGGGGATAGCTGTCTGCTGAGGTTTGATGGAGGATCTAAACTCACATGCATGGGTGAACGGCCAGTTGAGGACGGAAGCTACTCAACAGGAGCAGTTCATGGCGCAAAACTTCAATAATGATGCTCTATCGCATTCATCAGAAGGGCCTCCGGGGTATGGTCTGATGAGCAGAACACTGGTCCATTCGCCTGTCATCAAACAGATCATACCCGCAAGGATACGGAATAGAGGGTTGAATGATGTTGCTTTTATTGGGGTAAATTCAATTCTGTCCTTTTTGCTTTAGTTTTGTTTTGCCTATTCTTTTTGCTAGCTCTGTCTGCTGTTGTCCGGCTTCGGATGGGTTCGATGGGGGATGTTGATGTCTTGGGACGTTATTAGGAAACTTTTATAGAGTTGCATCTTCTTACAGATGACGGTAAACTCCGCCAGGTGGGATCTAAGACTGATTTTCAGGCAAATATTCGGCACGCCAGAGTTTTTGGTTCCCCAAGGAAGAATTTTCATTCTGCACAAGATGCCATTTTCAAACAAGAGCTGGCAACCCAATCGCAGGAGGATGTGGCTATGCATGGAGCTGCAGAAGGGGGGGTAAATGGTGGAATGCTACCAGGACCGGAGGGAGATGACTCTAAGCCTTTGCTACCTCCTCATATCCTTGCCTTGACTCTAGATTCAGGGCATCTTGCGTTCGTGTATGCGAAAAACTCTGAAGAGCAGGGTGAGGTTAATTTTGTGGTATCGATGAAGAGAATCGATCAGAAGGGGGTCCGCATAGAGGGTCTGGGAAAATCTATAGCTGTAGATCCTCGGTATACTATTACCCCTGCCTTCGTCGATGATTGGCTAATCGAAAGTGATGAACTTAGATCGAGGGCGTTGGCTGTGGCTGCGTATCAGGACTCATTCCGAATGTATGCTCTCCATCCTATCGAGGTGCTGGAACGCCAATTGCGGGAAGGGCTCCCTCTAAACCCTATCAAGGAAGAGAAATCATTCGAGGTTAAGGGACTGATCATGCATATGGAATTCCTGCATCCTTCCCCGGATGATCAGGATCACGTGATATTGCTGGCATTTGTGATAGAGTAAGTGTTGTTGATTGATTTGTGTCTATAGAGAGATCAAGGAAGTAGGAAACTCATGGACCTAGTTCGAGTCAGAAATCTCGGTTACAGTTATTCGAATGGTGGTGTTCAAAGCCACTCTGGACCGCCTCAAAGCATGGTCACCACGGATTTCGGTTGTCAGAGGGTATTATCATTCTCAGATCTGATCAAGCTATAGATATCTGACAAGGGGAACGTTCGATAGATATCTCAATGCCTCTACACGTTATCCCGCTAGTAATGGGCTCGGCGTTCTTACTAGTTACAGAGTACTCAACCCATGTTGTGAAGGCTTCAGATATCATGTCTGGAAATGCGTCTTTTGCGAAAATTGCTTTCCCGCCAGCGCCTCCCAACGGACAGAGGCGTAAGCACCCAGTGCTGGCAATGAATTGGGGAGTTTCTGACGCTTGTTCTAGGGAGTCTTGTGACATCTTGGGCACGTCCCCTGAGGACGCCGCAGTATGCCTACGACCACGATGACATGTATCTTGCCATGGAAGATGGTGACATCTATTTTCTAGAGGTGGACACTCAAGGTCCAAATTTGATTCAATTGGCCAACAAAGCCTGCCGTCTTGATTGCTCGATTGGTACGGCGTTTGCGTCATTAGATTTTGGTCTTAACAAAAATGACATGCTTGTTGCCGGTGGGGAAATGAGCAGTGGTGGAGTGTACCTAGTAAGTTTTTTCAAATGACGATGTGCCGTTTCTGTTTCGTTTCTATCCGATAAGTTCTAGTGACTTGAACTGAAGCTCTTGGATCAGTTAAAGATAGGCCCACATCCGGCCGAGACTGAACCGAAGTTAGAGGAGTCTGTGGCCAATTGGTCACCGGTTTTCGATTTTGAGCTCGTTAACCTGCCTGCCCAAGGCCATGCCAATGGAAAGGTGGAAAGAGATCGGATCCTTGCTTGCACAGGCCGCGGAGATCATGGCGCAATCACAGAACTTCGTTATGGAATACAAGCTAGGATTCAGGGATCAGCGGATCATCAGATGAGAGGTGTCCGAAGGCTGTGGGTACTGCCAGATTGCTCGGATGTCGGTTATTTCCTGTTCTCGTCGCTACCGGATCAGTCAAATTTATGTTTCCTGAAACCAGATGGAGAATGGGAGGATGCAAGTGATTTTGAATTGTTGGATATGAACGAAACCACTCTGGCTGCTGGCGTCGTGGGAAAGCATTCGGTGCAGGTCACTCCAAGTACGATTAATATCGCACAATTAAAGCATGCGAGCCTTGCGAACCACCGAGAATTTAGCAGGGACGTTGAAATGACAGATGAACCGCGGGTGTCAATTCTGAGACGCCGATGCGGCGGCGGAGATGTTATAGTAGCTGCAGCTTTAAAAGGGAATTATATGGTAGTCGCTGTTCGTACCGGGTTCCTAGTTAAGTTGACGTTAGCTACTATTGTGGTTGATGAAAATATGTGAGTAATCACTATAGGTCTGGCGGCCCATATAGTACTAACATTTCTCAGCGAAGATTTCCTTAACCCCATTGGGATTCCCACAAGCTTAGCTGAGGAGCCGACTTTTATTTCAATATTGGAAATGTAGGTCTCCTATGCGTAATATTGATGATCTGCTTCTTTACAAATTTAATAACGACCTGGGATAGCAATGGCCGAATATTGGCTGTGGCAGGAACCCGACTGGCTACAATACAATTATTTCTTTTCGATTTCTCAAATGGGCTTGTGCCCCTCCTGGAAAAGTCAAGTAGGTTCCAAATCCTCTGTTTTGAATCACAGCCTAACGAGGATAGTGATGAGCGATAGTTGCCAAGGGGAGCAGGACTTGTTCATTTGCGAGTGCGCTGTCATTATCCGGGCGAACGGCACGGCGCGAATGCTGTGCGGCTTACGAGGAGGCACTGTTGTGATGATGGACATACAATGGCAGCAAGGTAAATTTGCACTTTGATGACCAATTTACGTAGGTCAATGACCATCAATACCGGATTTGGTCATAAGGCAATACGTTGGGGAATATACAAGTGCTGACTTGCGAAGGCCTTAGTCTGGAGAGGATCGATGAAATTAAATTTGGCCCAACACCAGTCCAAATATACCCAGATGTTAGTCGTAGCGATTCTGCATTCATTCTGGCTGGACCGGAACTATTTCGGTTTGATTTGCCAAGTGGTAACTTTAGGGCATCTCAAGTTGTGTTCGAGGAATCTGGAGTCGAGGTAGTTCTTTTAATCTTCCCCACAGATACAAGAATAGCAAAAACTGACTTCTACCCAGCCTTCTCTTGTGGCTTTCGCCCAAATCGATACCTCGCCAGACCCCGAAAATATCGTTGTTGGCGTTACGAAGGACCAAATCTTTTTCGCCGACGTAGGAGAAAGTGAGAAGGTTTGTGTTCGGAGGTTAAGGCTCAACGAGACACCTAGAAGGCTCCTGTTCTATAAGCCTTTAAACATCTTGATCGTTGCCTGCTCTAGGACTGCTTCCGACGATCCGCGCGTCGAGAGCGAAAAACACATTCCAGGAAAACGCAAATCCTTCTGCTCGTTACGATTTATAGACCCGAGAACGTGAGTATATGAATACCTCCCCCACCAGTGCTTATAAAAGTCGGTTTACATGATTTCATTGATCTGCTTCCACCCTATTCATCACATTAAAAGCCTACTATCAAAAAGTTTCAGAAGGATTTGGTGTTGTTCTCAGGAATCTGAGGCACCTATGGAATTTAGCATGGCACTTAGCGTTTACTAACGAAAAATAGGGGCCAGTCGAAAGCTGATCATGACATCCGCGATAGCTCAAAGAAAGATATTATCTTTGGAAAGGCAAACGAGCAGATTTATTGTCTAACAGGTTTCGTACCTCACTTTGTCGCTCAAACCAAGCGGATCTAATCGTCTGATAGAATGGAGCATGGAAACCGAGGGCAAAATTTACCGGTATATCGTTGTCGGGACGGGCTATATCAACGTTACAACTTCCAATCTCGTTAAAGGCCGCGTTCTGATACTGTCTGTTGTACTGGGCCCGTCCGGCAGCGTTGAAGTCCGTCGACGCTACCAGATCCCGTGTGAAGCACCTGTGTATTCACTTGCACCGTATAGTGGCAGGTAAAGAAAAACGATTAAACCAGGTGCTGAACAATATTTACTAATTTTACTAGCTCACTAGTATTCTGTTCAGGCTACAACATCAATATGCGGACTTTAAACACGCAAACAAAGAAGTAATACACCTTCACAGCATGTCTACCCTGATCTAACATATTTCCAGATTTGATATTGTTGCAGAAAAAAAGCTTAGATCCCCAGCAGTCCAGATAACTGTGGCAGAACCTTGGATACACTTATCATGTGGAGAAGATTCAATGCTCGTTCTCAAATTCGAGGATGACAAATTCAATGGACTTTTCAGGTATGGCATCTTTGTCAAAAATATGCAATGGTGCAATATCCATAATAGTTTCTCACAATGACTAGCGATGAGGTTGCTCGGAACGGTTTCCATCATTTTCAACTACTCCAAGGGTTTTTTCTAGCAACAGACAAAGAATTAGGAGTTGTGGGATTATGGCAACCCCCAGGTATTAGTTAACCGTGTTTTGAGAAAGAGAATATGATTTCTAACACGTTCATAGATCGCCGTAACGTCGAAAGCTTAGTCACAGTTGTAGAGGCCGAACTAACCAGTTCTATCTCCCGCATACGGCAAGGAAACCTCCGGCCTCCTTGGTACATGAAAGGGACACCTCCGGGAACAAAGACCTCAGGCAAGGATCTTATCGCCTCGGGGATTGACGGCTCTATGTTCCACCTCACTTTACTAGAAGAGGATTCATTACATCTGCTGCGATACATTCAGGACTTATATCGAACTAAAGTAGGTATTGGGAGACACAGTCCCCAAGACCCTGAAAATGGAGTACGCGATCCACAGATGGGCCACGTTGATGGGGATATTTTAGTAGCGGTATTGAAGTTGGGAAATGAATGGCTGAGAGAGATGTTGATGAAGTTGGACGAAACAGGTGGTTCTGCCTTAGCAGGTTTTACTGAGTTGGCTGGGAGAGTGCAGGGTATATTTCAAGAGGAGTCTGATCCTATTGATGCCGCCATGAAGTATATGAATGAGCTGGTGCATGGAGTTGTCTTGTAGAATTTCTTTTTAGATCGGAGTTCTGTTTCTATGGTGGCACTAGTCTTTTTCTAAACAAATAAACACAATCTCTCGTTTACTACTGTAGCAACTTGGCATTATAAATTGTCTCACCTTTAGCACCGGCAACTAGCCACTTTCCCTATTGATATACCGTAGAACACCCAAAACGGAAATAGGCTCAATAGTAGCTCTAGCTCCATGGTTGGCCCGAATTCCGTTCCTCACGTTGTAACTGTACAAGTATGGCTCTTCTGGGACTTAAAGTAAAGATCTGTGCACACTTAAGGCAAAGATTGGAGATCATTAGAGATTAATTGTCTTCCTGCAGTAGGTTACCTGAGTCTTCGCAATTAAACGACGTTTGTTAGCACGACTACCGTTGCATGACACCAAAATCTAAGTAGAAAAAGCTGGGTTTTAGTGGTATGTAATAGCAGCCGTGTTGTAAACGCCTCTCAATTACGAGTGCTGCCGGTTTTGTGCAGCCGTATGCAACGAATTGCCGGTATCTCGGGCCATGGCATGACCTTTTGAGGTGGGACCTAACTGTAGTGAGTGGAGCTTTAAATAACTCGTTGGAATGTCTCGACAATTTGGATGGCAACGGATCACACCCCAACCCCACACATAACTGATTCCAAAGAAACCTGCTCGAGTGCTTGTACCGTATTATTCCGCGTCCCCCACGAAGTACAGAAATTATCAACAGACATTACAGTCTCTCAGTATTGAGAAGGTATTAATTAGAATACTCCAGTAAGGCAGTGGGGTTTGGCGGAGTGTAATTTCGAGGACTTCCTAAGTAATATGAGCCTCAGGGGAGTCAGAGAAGGGGCGAGGAAGTGTGACCATGCGAGTGATATCTGATGATCATAAGTTTGTGATGCCGGGTTGCCAGAAAATTCAGTCAATTCCAGGAACAATTTCCAATAGCAAGGCGAAGGAACACAAACCTATCCATTATGTCTCCCTAAGCGAAATCCCAAAGCCGACTTCGGACGTACAGTAGTAGGAGGTTGAGCAAGAGGGGGCATCAGGGTCTCCGCCTCCTTTACCTCCATAGCTGAGGACTTACTCGCTTCCAGCGCCCTCTTCAAATAGCGAACCTCCGCCTCCATCTCCTTCTCCTTCCCGATCCTCCCCTCCAGCAGCGTCCTCAAAACCTTCAGGTCGCCGACCGCGTGCTTCAGCTCTTCCTTCACTTCGCGCAGATCCGCTTCGGCCACATGACGCTTCATGAACTCCTCCTTCCAGAGGGCGGAGAAGCGAGTGATTTGCTCTGACTGCCAGATGCTGAACATTGCCGCTGCATCTTCCTCCGAGATGCGTCCGATGAGCTCCTTCTCCCGCTCCGAGAGTTGGGAGACAAATTCGTTGAGGGTTGGGTCCAAGACTTTGCGACAGCGTTGGGTTGCGGAGGATAAGATGTGGGTGTTTTTGGAAGACATGTTTTCTTTTCCTTTTTTTTTCTCGTTCGTATGGGGTGTGAGAATGTGAGGATGTTGGAAAGGGGATGTTTGGAGGAGTGAAAGCTGGTGGTGCTATAGAGTGGGGTGATGCTTGAATTGGGGTCATAAGGGCTCTTTGCTACGTTTACCCATATTATTATGATACAGCTGAATTCAAAAGCCATGGTGTTTGCTTATGGTGTTGGGGTTCATAGAAATCCAGGTTCGCTGCTTGTCTGATATTAATAAGTTATGATATGATACCATAAACGCACAGCCAATGTTTGACCCCAACCCTGCTGGTAGTGTCTGAGAGTCTTGGCGAGTATACTAACATGTTACCCGGCCCGAGCGCCAGGTCACGTGAGGCGATTTGAATGTAGGCAACACGAGGCTTCGTTCTATTTCTGCTTGCTATCACCAATTCATTCATTATTCCATACCAGCGTATACTTTTTTTCTTTTCTTTTCTTTTTTTGAAATTACGCTCACGATGGATGACCTTTATGATGAGTATGTGACACACTCATCTTCGAGTTATCTTTGGTGCGGAACGGTGGACTAATGAGGTGTCCTTTGTTTTAACTTAGGTTCGGAAATTTCATCGGGGAGGCTGTTGATTCAGATGAGGAAGAGCAGAGGGATGATAACGGCGCAGATGCCTACGTCGGCTATGAGGAGGAGGCATCGGCTGCTGGCGAAGACGCGCAGCAATTGATGGAGCTTGACGGTATGAAATTTCCTCCATTGAGGTAGTGGTGGGGAGTGAATGCTGATGGGGCGGCGGAACAGATGAAGGCCCTTCCAACGCGGTTGTGCTTCACGAAGGTTAGTCCCAATTCTTCTTCGAACACTTTCAGAATGCATAGGGATATTGACATGCTTTAATTCATAGATAAACAATACTATCCGACAGCGGAACAGACCTACGGGGCGGATGTAGAGACTTTAGTACAGGAGGAAGATGCGCAGCCGTTATCGGAGCCTATCATTGGTATGGATTCCTGTTCTTTCATGGAAAGCGATTCAAACTGATGTGCTGAATAGCTCCTATTAAGGTTAAGAAGTTTACTGTGGAAGAGGCTGATCTCCCAAAGACTCATTTCTCAAGGGAGTAAGAGTTTTCTAATGCTCTAGGCTAAAGAATGCTATGAAACTGATGATATGTAGGTTTATGATGGATTTGATGGGGTTCCCGGATCAAGCCAGAAATGTTGCCTTGGTTGGGCATCTACATCACGGAAAGACTGCGTTTATGGACATGTTGGTTGTGGAGACTCATGACCTAGAAGGGAATACGGAGGGAAAGAAGGGGGAACAGGTACGGGTTGTACTTGATCACCATTTGAACGAGATCTAATATTGGGATTAGCTTCGGTACACAGATACCCATATCGTCGAGCGTGAACGAGGTGTCTCTATTAAATCCTCCCCTATGTCTCTCGTATTACAGTCCTCGAAGGGCAAGTCCCACTTGGTCAACATCATTGACACCCCCGGCCACGTCAACTTTGTGGATGAAGTGGCGTGTTCTATGCGGGTAGCCGACGGCATTGTGCTTGTTGTAGATGTCGTTGAGGGTGTAATGGTCAACACTGAACAGATAATCAAATATGCTGTCAATGAGAATATTCCGATGACTTTGGTTTTGAACAAGGTCGATCGTTTGATCTTAGAGCTTAAACTCCCGCCCACGGATGCATACTTTAAGTTGAAGCACACGATCGAGGAGGTAAATACGGTCATTGAAAATGCGGCGCCCGGAAGGGGTGAGAGTATGAGACTTTCACCCGAGAAGGGAAATATCTGCTTTGCTAGTGCAAGCATGGGATGGTGTTTTTCGTTGGCTAGCTTTGCCAAAATGTATGCCGATACATACTCTGGAATTAATATTGCGGAATTTGCGAAAAGGCTATGGGGTAATATCTTCTATAATCCTGGCACTAGGAAGTTTACTCGAAAATCCATGGAAACAAAATCAAGAAGGTCTTTTGTGCATTTCATCCTTGAGCCTCTTTACAAGCTTTATTCCCATGTAAGCTCCCGCCTCCCATGAGACAATCCGGACTACTAATTCTTTATTCAGACGATTGGAGAAAGTACGGGCAGTTTGAAATCCACGCTTGCCGGTCTTGGAATATCCCTCAAACCTGCGCAGTATAAAATGGATGCTAAGGTTCTTCTAAAACTGGTTTGTGGGCAGTTCTTTGGCACAGCTACCGGCTTTGTCGACATGATTGTGGAGCACGTTCCTTCCGCTTTGGATGGTGCAAAGGCCAAGGTTGAGAATACCTACACAGGACCCTTGGACACAGAACTCGCCGAGTCCATGCAGAACTGTGACCCCGAAGGCCCATTGGTCATCCAAATAACGAAGTTATATCACACTAGCAATGCCTCAGATTTCCTATCTTTCGGCAGGGTTATGAGCGGAACTGTGAAGCCTGGCATGCAAGTGCGTGTTCTGGGCGAGGGTTATACCCTCGATGATGAGGAAGACATGGTCGCAGCCACTGTATCGGATTGTTGGATAGCCGAAACCAGGTACAAGGTACCTACAAGCGGTGTACCGGCTGGATGTTGGGTGCTCTTGGGAGGGATCGAGAATTCGATCGTAAAGTCGGCCACCGTAGTAGCGCACAAGATGGATGATGACGCTTATATTTTCCGACCCATAAAACACTTTACTGAATCGGTGTTCAAGGTTGCTGTCGAGCCAGTAAATCCTTCAGAACTGCCAAAGATGCTTGACGGCCTTCGAAAGATAAACAAGAGCTATCCTCTTATCTCAACGAAAGTCGAAGAATCTGGTGAGCATGTGATCTTGGGTACTGGAGAGCTATATATGGACTGCGTTCTTCATGACCTTCGACGGATTTTCTCCGAAATGGAACTTAAGGTCTCTGATCCGGTTACGCGTTTCTGTGAGACTGTCGTGGAGACATCGGCAATCAAGTGTTATGCGCAGACTCCTAATAAGAAAAATAAGATTACGATGGTCGCAGAACCATTGGATACGGGGATTGCGGAAGATATCGAAAGCGGGAAAGTTAGTATCAAGTGGCCGATCCGGAAAGTTGGAAAATTCTTCGAGGAAAGTTACGGATGGGATTTATTGGCAAGTCGCAGTGTGTGGGCCTTTGGGCCTGACGAGAGGGGGCCGAATATCCTGCAAGACGACACCTTACCAAGCGAGGTGGACAAGAAGCTACTGAATCAGGTCCGGGACAGCATTCGGCAAGGGTTCTCTTGGGGTACTAGAGAAGGTCCTCTATGTGAAGAACGTAAGTTTTGGAAGGAGTCACTTGATAACTTGTTAAAGACGTACTGACGGAATCCTTAGCTATCCGAAATACCAAGTTCAAGATCATGGATGCAACGCTTGCCCCGGAGGCCATCTATCGCGGAGGTGGTCAGATTATTCCGACTGCGCGAAGGGCTTGCTACTCATCGTTTTTGATGGCGTCTCCTCGACTTATGGAGCCCATGTACTCTTGCTCTATGACTGGGCCTGCTGATTCAGTTTCCGCCCTTTATACTGTTCTTGCAAAGCGAAGAGGGCACGTGTTATCTGATGGGCCCATTGCCGGAACGCGTAAGTTGATTCCCTTGGGCACTGTTCAGATTTCGGATAAGTAATATGATTGTCTTCTGCAGCATTGTATCTTGTAAAGGGCTTGATCCCAGTCATCGATTCCTTCGGCTTCGAAACCGATGTCAGAGTAAGACCTTCTAACCCATTCTAACTTTATACAAACCCACTAACAAGTTTACAGATTCACACGCAAGGGATGGCTTTCTGCTCCCTCGTCTTCGACAGGTGGAGCATCGTACCCGGCGACCCCCTTGACAAAGAAGTGAAACTCCGACCGCTGGAGCCCGCCTCTGCGCAGGCCATGGCCCGAGATCTTACCCTCAAGACTCGCAGGAGAAAAGGTCTGAGCGAGGATGTTACCATCGCTAAATTCTTAGAGCCCGAATTACATGCTATGATTGAGAGCTCGGGGCTACTTGATGGTTAGACCATTGTGGATGGGTGTTGGAACTTGGGGGGAGGCAATAATGTAAAATAGACGTGTGTTAGGGTGCTTGTTATGGAAAAATGAGACTTTCTTTCTTGTAGCGTTGGTAGAAAACGATACAAGCGTAATAACGTCATTTACGGGGAAACCGATCAGGACCGGGATCCCGCTCACCCATAGCAACCACTAAAAATCAATCTCACATTTGATCATATCAATGAATAATAGAGATACAAGCTTTAAAATCCAGCTACAAGTCCTTTGAAATATAGAGAATCTGAAAATCTAGTTTTTATTTCTTGGTGATAAATTGTTCTTCTGGTATAGCAGTTTTAAGATTGCCTATTTCAAAAAAGAGTTATACTCCTTCCCATGGATAAATGAGTTGATAACCCTCCAAGAATGAAATTCTAAAATGGATAGAAGGATAGTATAAGTCCTATATATTTAGAGTAATCTGGTTTTAATTTAATTTATAAGTATTTTTCAAAGCAATAGTGGTTAAAAGAGAGATGGAAAACTATATATAAATTAAATACAAATTGTGTCAATTTTACCATGTAATATCTGTATTCATAGTTGGCCAATAACCTCAATTCTTTGGAATACCCTTTACTATGATATCTTAAGTAAGTATACAAAGTCTGAATCTCAATAAAAAGACTTTGCATAATATATACTTTATCAGCAAATGTCTCCAATGCTACAAAGTTTTATGTTTTATCCCTCCAATGCCATAGCACTCTCCAATGTCACAAGATCTTATAAGATTGAACGCTGATCTGATAACAAATTATATTGCCAGGGGGGATTTTTTTTTCTATAGTGCTACTAAATCTATAATACAAGAAACTAGGTATAGAAAGTAGAAAGTTTACAGCTAAGGGCCCGTTTAGCAAAAATGGGACTGTTCCATTGAATGACTATGTCGGTTGTAAGAATAGCCATATGGAGAAGGGGTCCTAAGAGTGGGGTCGGCGGCAGGTGGCAGAGTTGTGGCCAGTTCCCTGGTAGGTTGAACAGCAAGGCTGGGAACGAGCTGGAAAATCAGGAGCGATAAGATTGCCAGAAAGGTGCCGTTGTCGTATCTCACTTGCTCGTAGTCTTTCTTTGCGTAGACGTCCTCGTGGTGGGCGAGTAAAAGGAGGTTCAACGCGATTTGCAATGGAAACAATCTCATGAACTGGGGCCAGGGGAGGTTGTGCTTGATTAGATTCCAAATTTGATATATCTACTGGTAGAATATTTGCCTTGTAGGTTGCTTTCCAGGTGGTGATTGATAGAATGTGCGGCAAATAATTTTGAATTGGCTAGAGCGATCTCTATTAACATATGTCTTTAGAGTAGTAAGGATAGGGTAATATACTAAGCGAAGACTCATAATGCAAGTAAGCGCATGCCCGCATGAGATTTCATTTTCTTGGTAGTTGCCACAGGAGCAAGTAGCCGTCTCCAGGTTTACTATCTTGACAGTACCATTAGGCTGAGTAACATGGCCGTGAATGAGATCAGCCATTTGGGCAACATTTTGCAGTGCCCATATTCTACTCTCCCTCAAAGCCATTGTACAAAACTTGGTATAAACAACTCTCTCACCTGGACTAGAAGCAGATTGATAGTGATCAAATCTTTGCCCCATAAGCTTATGCCAAATAGAGTTTAGAAGCTCCACAATAGACAGTTTGTGGTTCAATTTGAGTGAAGAATTGACAGATTCCACAATATTAGAGGTATCATGGCCAAATCGCCTGTGTGGAAAAAAAAGGCATGTACCCAAAAAGTAGGATCAATATTCTGAAGATACTCTGCCGCTGCTGGCTTGATTTCTTGGGGTGCAAGCATGGCGGATTCGTACTTAGCAATACTGCGGGCTTGGGTAATTGACCAAAAGTTAGTAGCCAAACCTCTCCCATACCAGGTAATAAAATTCTCATTCAAATACTGGCAGCAGAAGGCACGAATAACAGTTGGTGCTAAAATATCTGAAGCAGCAATGAGTTCTTTATCTCTATCACTCATAAGAGTCGTTTCTTTCATAGTTATCTCTGGTATAGCTAATTGCAAGTTGAAAAGGAAATATTCCTAAGAGTAAGTATTTTCACTTTCAGCTACAGCCCAGGCAAGGACTAAGATATGGCCATTTGCATCGATAGTAACTGCTAGGAGAAGGGTTTGGATAAATTTGCTCTTCAGAAATGTCTCATCAACAGCAAAACATGCCAGCAGTGCCTGAAAGACTCCCGGGACTCAGCTGGACGAATAAAGAGTCTTTGAAAGCGGTTTGTGTTGGAGTAGCTTGATAGGCGGATATAGGTAGCAGGATTGGACTGTTGAATTGCAGTCACATAGCTAGGAAGCAAGTGAAACCCATCCCTCTGGTCTTCAGGAGTGTACTCCAATAGCGCATTTTTAATTCGACTAGTAGACTTGTATAGTAAAGCCTCGCCAAATTGTACTCGAAGGCAGTCCATAATCTCCTGTGGCTTGGTGGCCTGCGTAACATTGAGGTACCGTGGAAGGTGTCAGCGTAGCCAGCTGAGTGAGCTGGAGACAGAATAGCGCTCTCTCCTATCTCCCGGAAGGCAGTTATGCTCACAATTTAGCACAGTGATTTTAACATCACTCTCCTCTGTTTGGTTTGCTCTGATGCGCCATTGACATTCAGGAACCACACAGGTATAGATCACCTGCTCATGATCTTTATCGGCAATCTTGAATGAAAACTTTTCCTTTACCAACCAGTCCTCAACTAGCTCCTTGAGGTTGGTAAACGCATGAAACAATTGTCCTAGTGTTGGCGATACAGGGAGTTGGGCGAGAGCGGACATTGGAGGCAATATGATTGGAGCTTTGGTGGAGGGTGTAGTAGTTGTTGAGATGGTCTACGAATTGACTAGCATTTAGAAGATAGAAAAAAAAAACCCCCCCCGGCAATATAATTTGTTATCAGATCAGTGTTCAATCTTATAAGATCTTGTGGCATTGGAGAGTACTGTAGCCTTGGAGGGATAAAACATAAAACTCCTTGGCATTGAAGACATTTGCCGATACTTTATTCATTATCAAACCTCCAATCACCATAGATAAATTGCTACACTATCCTCAAATTGCAATTGTTAATTATTTGAGCCAATATTCAGTTACCAGATGATCCTAAATGGTCTTGACAGTCAAACTGTACCTTTTGGAGCTTGCCCAAATACTAGTTTCTCATCAAATTATCTGTTAATTGTATTTAATTACATTTACTTAATCATCTTTCCACCACTTACCCTAACAGGATATACTTGCTTATTCTGATATATACTATCTGTCCTATTCACCTCATACTTGTCAAATAATAGATAGACTTATAGCTGGGTTAAATGTTTCATTTAAATCACATAACAACTAGTGAAAAGCTTCAAAGCAGTCTCATATTACCCCCTATCCTTTATAGTGTAAGTGTCACAAACGGTGACTAGGCAAGGCAGGCTCTCACATGACTAATAGTTATTAGTCATCGGTTTGTTATCTTTCACGCTATGAGATCAGTTGACTCATAGGATTTTACATGACGACGCAATAGCGTGTCATTGGTTTATTGTAATTGGTTGATATTTGACATGACGCATGATTGTGGTCATGTGGTTTATGTACTTCGCACGTGACTCATAGTTATGAGTCATGGGTTTCACGCATGTGACCCCTTTAGGACACATGACTTGTTTTATGGGTTTTGATTGGTTGCGAGATAGGGCACAGCTGACTCGGACGAGTCAGCTGATGGATTTCACACTATGACTCACTATGAGTCATGAGTCGCATGACGCGAGAGTATGAGTCACGCAGGGTTAGGGTTGAGGGAAGAACCCCTATATAAGGGTACCCTCGGGGCATGGGATTTGGGTCACGAACCATCTCCCTTACACACCCGGCGATTGAAATCTCAACACCATGAGAATT
>Ga0307507_10002610_pt1 | contig 37199 bp, 10 predicted proteins | sample 7_EM_MG_FD_207223 | JGI IMG/M metagenome (GOLD analysis project Ga0307507, IMG submission 207223) | Populus trichocarpa ectomycorrhiza microbial communities from riparian zone in the Pacific Northwest, United States - 7_EM | ecosystem: Host-associated > Plants > Roots > Unclassified | place...
AGCAGGAGGTTCTTCCTTGGTAGCTTTACTATCCTTAATTTAATTGCCCCACGCCCTTATCGCAAGGTGATTAACTGGGTGGTGAAAATAAGAAAGCTCTAGGTTCCTATTTACCTAGTAGGTCCCCCCACTATTGGTATATATTTTTACGGTGTAAGGCCACTGGAAGGCTACTAAAGGAGCTAGATTACCTAAAAGGACCTCTGCTAAGATGCTTTTAGGTAAGGCAAGACGTTAGGTAATAGTTGCACTTATATTACCCTTCTTCTTCTTAGGTGTATTAGATGCACCTAGGTTAAGAATATTTAACAGATGCGCTTATCTGCGTACTGGCCGGTAAGGTAATACTAGAAGTATAAGGAGAGGTATATTTTAGAGCAGGTAGAGGCGTTTTAGTTAATGTAACTACTACTTCTATATATAGTCCTTTCTTTTTATTTATATACTAGGTCCTTATAATATCATCAAGCTTATAGACGTGTACTTTAGTGTAGATATCTTATAGGATAATATCGCAAGCCATTATATAATTGTAGGAAGCGGCCGCCCTAATAAAGTACTTATCCTTAAAGGATCTACTTAGATAATTGGCTTTAACTTTATTAACCTAGTAGTTAATTTTGGTAAGAAGCTCTCCACCTATAATACACTGTGCGGAAGTTAAAGTAAGATCTACCTCTGCTATACAAGCTTTCCAAATTGCTATATAGTATATCTATACTATATTGGGCTCTAAGGGAGTTGGCGAGCTTAAATCTACGCTAATAACTTAATCAGGTGTATTTTTACGTCTTAGCGGAGGCCTTAAAGGCTTAACAGCTTTGGGCTTCTTCCTAGATGTCAACTTTAGATTTAAACTGTTCTGGCTTAAACGCCTAGCAGGCTTCTAAGTACGTTGATTTAACTTAGAGACTTTAGTGGCCTTAGTAGATTAGGTAACTCTAGCAGCTATAAGAGCTTCTATAGCTCCTCTAGTTGGATAAACTATACGCCTACTAGCTATTTAAAAGCCTTCCTCTTCCTCTGGAGGCTTATAAGGCTCCCACTTAATAGTTGGATTAACTAGCTCTGCATTCTTATCCTCATCGTCTTCCTTATTTAAGTCCTTATCTAACTCCTGCAACTCTAACTCTACTTCTTCCTTCGCTACCTCCTTCTCCTCCTCCTCCTCTTCTTCTTCCTTAACGTCCTTGGGCTGCGGAGGCGGGTAGTGCGCTAGAACTGTATGTAGGCCCACATAAACAGGTTAAGTAATAGTATTCCGCTTAATTAGTTAAGAACCTTATATAGATTAACTGGCGGCTCGTTTCTAGAGGCTTTTGTGGGCTACCATAGCGCCTATAACACTTAAAAATTGACCTAGATAGATAATATAATATAAATATAAAACCTTACTATTTTGGAAGTAAAACTAATACGTGCAGGCGTGGCAGGTATATAATTTGTATGGTAAACTTACCAAAAGTCGATGTTGTGTGTGCGTGGCTCGCTTAATTTGATTTTCGCAACACTTTTGCAAACCACAATATAGTCGTTCTGAAAATATTGGTAAAAATCGCCAAGCCGAAAGAGCCTCATCGCACCCCACCAAAATTTGTATGCGGGGTTATACTTTTGATTTTAACTACCTACCATATATTAATTAGCTCTTGTAAGTGCCTAAAAATTGAAGCTAGCGTCTCGCCTAAGTAGATTAATTGTATAGATTTTTGGTGTCGCTACTTATGGCGCCCTAACGGCAGTAGTAGCCTACTTGATTGTTGTCCTGTCCGCTAAAGCCTTCTGAAAGAAAGCGGGCTTAATCTGTGGCTATATCTGCTTCCTTACAGCCTTCTAAGAAGGCAAAAAGGAAAGCGAAGAAGGTAAAGAAGAAGTAGGAAGTAGTGCTAATATTATCCTCCCCATCGCCGTTGCCGTTGCTGTCGCCGCCGCCACCGCCGCCTCGGTTAGCCTAGCTAGTAGATTCTACGCCTGCGGATGAGGATGATGAGGATGAGGATAATAAGGGTGAGGATGGTGGGGGTGAGGATGAGAGTTCTGAGGAGCTTATAGAGGTTGAGGATGTAAACAAAGGCACGCTGTTGCTGCTACTACTAGCACGCTTTACAAGTGTTTAGAAGGCAGTTACTGGTGATTAAAAAGAGTCTCTTCCTGGTATAAAGTTAGCTATGTTTACTGTTGATAACCTATACCTTTACTAGCTGAAGGAGTGGGAGGAGTAGCTCCTGCTAGATCTATTACCGCGCAAGTTTAAGATTAGTTAGCTTTAAGCCGTTGCTTTCTATAAGAAGGCGCGACTGCTGCCCTTAGTAAATCCGCTCTCGTAATAATCTAGTTCAAGCTCTTAACCTAGTTAAGGAGTGGTATATATGCTGGCCGTTAAAGTCGTTATCCTTAAACTTTACTTATTAAAAAGTGCGCCGTATCGCCCGTCTAAAAGAAAAGGTTGCGAGGTCTAGATCTATACTTAAGGTAATAGGCATTTTGGAATTTTGGGCGGAGATTTGCATACCTCTGCCTGCTTGACCGCGCAAAACCAGGCGATAAGGCTTTCAGACAAAATGCTCTACGTTATTAGTAGGTTCCAGATCGTGGATTTAGGTATATAGTCTATGGTCGTCTAATGATAAAGCATGTATAGATGTTGCTAAGTCGTTCTATTCCAAACTTAATTAAGGTAGGACTGTGAGGTACAATAATAGAGCTACTGTATTAGTATTGCATAAGGCAGTTGTGAAGATTTAGGAAAGTAATAAATATCATAGGCGGCCGCTGCTCTAGGCACAATACGTGCATTTTAGGGCATAATTTAGCGAAGAGGTTGTTAGCACCGTCTTAGGTACTTAAAAGTTTGTAGACGTAAGAAGTTTAAAATAGGCTATTATATAGCGCACAGATTAACAAGTTCATAATACACTAGTATTACGCACATACAGCAATGTGCTGATATTAGAGCATTTAATCTAAGGCGCAATGGCGGCCTGGAGAGAGACGAAATAAGTCAGGTACTTAAACCAATTGTAATATATACTTCAGTTATGTAACGCTAAAATCCTGCCTAGACTGGCCGGGCGTCTGGTACAGGTTGCGCGTTGCCACTGCTAGTAGGGAGGGTGGCTGACCCGTAACGGTTATACCCTTGTAAGCCGCTTGAAGATAGCAGGTGGGAATATAGTTTTGTAACGTATATAAAAGCTTACTATTAGCGCTCTTTAAATACATGTATTTTAGATCTAACGCTTTACCGGATATATAAAGTGGAAAGTTTATAGCAGTATTTAAGGGGGAAGCCGGTTTCGCTAGCAACTGTATTTTAAAGCTTACTGCTTATACTATCTAATCGCTTATCTAATTATTTTCCAGAACTTAGATAAACCGCCTTACTTTTAGAACCACCACGGTCGCACGTAGAGAATAGTATAATAAGACACAATCTATATATATATATAAATTTTTTTTTTAAGAAAATAAAAGAAAGTAACATTCTAGCTAACTTGGATGGCTTAATAGACACAAGCAGATTAGCCTAGGGTTTGCTAGAAAGCTATATATATAGCTTATAAAAATCCTATTTAGCTCCAGGTAATGGAAACTGGTTAATACTAATAGAGGAGTAAGATAGTAATTAGAGTCTTAAACTAAGTAGGATAGAGAGGATCTAAAACTTATTTTAGATAAAACCAGCCAGTAACTACAATAATAGCATAGATTGCTATAATAAGAACGCCTTTAAGCCAGTCTATTTTAGTGTTAGTTAGAGTAGATTACCTATATAGAAAGGAAAACTTACTAAATTTGCTATCTTAGATAAGATAGTTTACTAAGAGTACGGTAATAAATAAAATAGCAATTAGAAAGGTATTAAAATAAAGCGTTATATAATCCTAGCCTATAATTTAATTAAGTATAATAATAAAGGGGAGAACTAGAAGAGCGATTTATATGCTAGATCTAATAGTAATATTAATTACTAGACTTATTTTATCCTTAAAAGCTACTATAACCGCTATTATGTGCTTAGCAGCGTTCCTAATAATTAGAAGTAAGATAAGACCAATAAAAGTAGTGGAGACAGTGCCGCTTGCCGTAATATTACTAATACTATTAACTATAAACTTGAAATAGAAGGCGACTAATATGGTAGAGAATCTAAGGGTTATAATTACACCCTAAATTATTAATTAGGGCTTTTTAATCTTATTATCTTCCTTTTCTGCGTTTAAATCCTATATAAGCTGTTCTTGGTTTACTCCGCCTCTAGATATAGCCGCCGCTCTAGTGCCGATCTATGCGATACCATAGAGAGACATACCCTGCTTAACTTAGGAGGATTTGCGCTTAGGAGCCCTTTGGCTTAAAGCATTACATATTTTAGTATGTGACTTTAATTAAAATATAAGGTAGCAAATATATATAATTAGGAGGATGATAGCTATTCCGCGGGAAAGCTCCTAATTAAGTATAGAGCTATTAGGGCTTATGGCTATGTGGGTTAGTATCTATTATAAGTTTAAAGCTATTATTAAACTTACTTAACAGCGTAGAGTGGAAGGCGGTTAGAATAAATAAACTGCTAACGTATAGAGCTAAAAGGCCAGCCGCAGTATCTACTACTGTTATATTAAAATATTGCTCTATTTAGTTAATGTCTCTAAAGAAGAAACACATGCCAAGGACAAGGAGTAAGTTTAAAAGTATACTACTAATTAAGGAAGTTTTAACAATGGTAATCTGGCCCTTAGTTAGGGCTAAAATAGAGATAATTAATTTAACAGCGTTTCTGCACTAAATATTAAATAATATTAGGACAAACAAGAAGCGGAGAAATATACCCAAAAGTTGCGTTTAAAAGACCACCCGGTATATTACTAGCGTAGAGCGTAATCTTTCCAGTAGTATAACTAATTATCACAGTAAGCGGGATAATGGCAATAAAGTTAACAATAAATATAGCGATGCTATTAATATAAAGATAATTAACTATAAAGCGAATAGGAACGGTAAGAAGAAGTAAGTTTATCTATAAGCTAAATAAGACAGCACAAACCTAATTCTTAGTAGGTATCTTATGCTTTAAAGCTGCTTTCTGCCTTTTCTTAATTATTGGCTTAAGATATAAGGGGTTTTATAGGCCTATACTGGCCTCTTTATTAGGTTATTTATTATTAGACCTTATTTAGGCTGCTTAATAGGCTTTTAAGAATGTTGCTAGATCTAAATACACTATTATAAGCACGGTTTTTAATTATTCCTAGAAAGAGCATAATAGAGAAGCGCGATTTTATAGTTTAGAGGGTACCCATATATAGTAAAGACTAAGAAGTCAGATGGTACTTAGGCCAACACCAACGCCTTAAATCTATAATAGTGCGTTCAGCCTTTTTTTCTAGTTAATTTTATAAGCAAGAATCTAAGGCAAATTCCAGAATAGTTATTATAAAGGAGAGGAGGATTAACATTAATAACTAGCTAGAATGGCTAGTAAAAAAAGGAGAAAATGGAGTGTTCTAATAGATAAATAATAAGCGAAAAGTAAACCAACTACTTATAGAAATAAGGACGTGGTAGAACGTATAAATAAGGGTATAACTATATATGCCTTTAAGCACTAGCTACTTAGCGTTTTAAATATAAGTCCTTCCTTAACGCAAGGCAGATTAATATGAGTTATTATACCGCCTATATAAGGCGAAGCGCTTATAAAGGGCTTAGCTAGAATGCTAATTAAACCACCCTATAACGCGCTAATAGCTCCTTTGCTATAGATAGGGAGTAAATATATAAGATTAACTGGCTAAGATAAGTCTACTGCTTAAGCAGTATTCTGCTCTGTAAAGGGTGAGCGTTAGGAGTAGATTATATAATGCTATTCCTGCTAGATAATGCATTATTAGAAGGTTATTATTAGCTTCCAGTTCTAGTTTATAACTTTATACAAACGCCTCTAAATACTACACTGTTAGGGCTGTCTAAAAGCTAAGTTACCTATTTACCTTGTCTTAACCTTAGGCTAGGGTTATTAGCTATTAAGGCAACAGGAAGTTGCGTTAAGGTATATAATAGGGCTTAAATAAAGCTACGTAACTAGGTAGGCATTACTATGTAAAGTAATGCTTAACTAGCTACCTTAATATTACTATCTTAAAATAATTAGAAGAAAGGGGTTAATTCTAGCCCTTATTATTTAATATAACTCTCCTATAGAGGTATAGTAAAGTAGGGTATAAATAGGGAAGGATTATACTCCTATTATAGCTATATTATAGTACATTTATAATACTATACTAGTATTTCTAAGTTAGTAAATTGGCTTAACTTTTAAGGCATAGTTAAAGTAAAGCCCACTATTAGCTCTTTTATTAGCTAAGTAGTAAAGAGAAGCAGGATATAAAGGGCCTTTATATCCTTTAACTAGACCTATATTAAGCATAGTATCCTTTAAGGAAACCCCTTTTTACTTTCTCACAAAGATATTTAAACTATTAGCTGCCTTATCTCTTTAATAATAAGCGACTTAGATAACTTAGACGCCATAATAGTGGATACTATATTATATTAGATTAAGGTGCGCTCTAAACATTAAATCCTTTATAGGATACCGCTAATAGAGCTAGGATATACTACTTGCTTTTAATCCTAAGGGCTCTAATAAGGCCGTTAATACATAGGGTAGGTATGCAATAGTTACTTCCCTATAGTTTTGTCCATTTACTAGCTTACTAACATAAGTAGAATATCTAGTTAGTACTAAAACGCAAAAGTAATTTAAAGAATAATAAGGCCAATACAGAAGGAACTATAAGGAAATATTTATCCCGCACTAATAAGATAAAGAAGTTATCTTAATATAGTTCGCTTGGTAACTCCTTCTAATAAGCTTATTAACCCCTAGCTTACTCTATTAGGGGTAATAGAGAGACTAGATAGCTTAGTTAATTAACTTAGCTATAAGCTTAGCCAACTTAAAGGGAAAGTTAGTAGCCTTAAAAATAGTGACTGCTATATTATAAGTTATCTAGGGAGGGTTAATAATTGGATTAATAGCCTAAGAAGTAACTAGGAAAAAATAAGAGATACTATTAGGCGGTTTTAAAACGAAATCCACACTCTTAAGAGAGGCGGTAATAAAACTTTAGATTATGGAGATAAATAGGTTGCAAAGGCTAGAAACAAGATTATAGCATCTAAGAGGAAAAGGGCACGCTTAGCCTAAAGTCTGCAGAATTAAAGAGGAAATTTATTGGCTTAAATAGTACGCTCTTTAGCTATTATATCGTTTGCTTATTAAAGGAAAATTATATATTAGATTTAAGCTAGAACTAGCCCTGCCCTTTATAATAAGTATTTGCCGTATTTATATACTTAATTAGCAATAAGTTAGTAGATCTAACTAAGCTTGGTGTATAAAGCGAGTAGAACTACCTAGCGATACCTCTACCAATCTCTCCACCGGCCATGGCCCTTATCGCCTCTTCTCTATAACCTCTTTTTTACCGTATTCGCCGCCTGCTTAGCCTTATACAACTGCACTACTAAGGCCGATTGTGGGATAATACTTAGAAGCGTGTTTGTATATCACTAGATGAATATAAAGCGCTGTAGGATACGTTGGAGAAGAACATATACCTTGGAGCCTGGGTTATAGATAAGCTTTAATATAATTACGATTTAGTTATGCCTAAGAATTTCCGCTCTTTGGCCTTAGCGTCACAAGAATATAAGGAGCGGTATTTATACTCCTACTGCCCTCTAAGATTTAGTATATTTTATCTATATATCCTCTTATAAAGAAAATGGCTTTAGACCCCTTTTAAGACACTAATGTTACCGGCATCCTTTAGGAACCCAGCGACCAAAACATAGTACTACCCTTGTTTAAAGTGGTGAAGTAATACAAACCGCGAGGTAAATAGATATTATATTAGCTTGCTTTATCTACTAGTTTTATATACCGTTAATATAATAAGCAGAAGACGGCAAAGCTTATAGCTACACACCATAATTAATAGGACGACCTTTACTGCAATGCTTGTTACGGTCTACTTCTCTTAAAGAAGTAATAAGGTCTGCAATGCCCTAAAACTAATAAGATATATTAAAACCTAACCGACTTAGGAGGGAATTGCTATTAATTTAATCTAATTCTAAGGGGTGTATTGTAGGGGATTTTTATATCTAGTGTAAATAAATAGAGATAAATGCTCGTTACCTATACAAAATAGACACTAGTAAAGGCTATATTCTAAAGGGAATAAATAAGGCGTTGCTAAGGAGATAGCAATAACAATACGTTTCCCTTGCAATATATACTAGCGGAGGGAAAGTTTATATGTACTAGATCTAGTTCTAGGAACTAGAACCTATTTTTAAAAAGTAGGTTAATTAACCGCTGTAAAAAGACGTTAACTGTATCTGTATTTAGCATGTTAGATTTAGCTTATTTTAGGACTAGTAATTGTTTATTAGCGTTCTTAGGCGCCCCTTTAGCCTCGCTATATAAGAGCTTTACTACATTAGAGCCTTACGTATTGCGGAACAGACTAAAACAGATAAGTTTAATTAGTCATAGACTGGAAACGTTGCATTTTGGGTTATTGTGGCTTAGCATTTAACTAAACCCTGCGAAGCCTTAGTCTAAGCTATATTAGATTAGCTTGACTTTTCTACGCCCAATCTTTAATCCTTTCTGCGTTTACTGGCACCTTACTTCCTTTATTACACTTTTCTCCCTAGTTATTTCCTTATTGCAAGACGCGCCTGACGTATTCTTAACCTTCCTACACTTGCTTACTTCTTTGCCGTTGTACTGTCCGTAGTGTCCTAGCCTCTTTAGTCTCCCCTCTTCGCCTACCTACTACCTGCTACGTCGGCCCTCCTAACATAGCTCTCGGCGCGTTTACTTGTAATGGCAAATCTCTCCTAATTAGAAATAATTAAATTGAAACCTATTAAAGAAGGACTAAATAGCTTTTGCAATTTATTTAACTTGACTTATAAGGATCTAGGCGTTTCTAACTCTTTGGACGTATTATATTAGATAGACAATAAAGGTAACTATTAATTTACCTATTACAAGCCCTACCTAACGCTTATAGATCTGAAAAATATTTTGCTTAACCTAATATTAGCTCTATAGAGCCTTCCTACTTTTTATTTACTGCCGTCCAATAGCGTAAATAAAAGCCTCCTTAGTGATTTATTAAGACTTAATTTAGCAGTCAATTCCAATAACTTTAACATTAAATAATTCCTGCCTCTTTTAAACGTAATCCTCTATATTAAGCCTAATAAGATTATCTAGGAGAAGGTGTACGCTACTATTACAAAGTCCACGCCTCCCCCCTAACCACTGCTATTTTATATTTAACAAACCCCATATCTGCTTAATATAAGCAGCTTTACTAACTCATCTAAATATAGGAAATACGTGGATTATATTCTAAAGGAGGAGCTAGGCCCTCTTTATATAGGGATTCCTAGCTTATATAATACATTCTTTAGGGGAGTAAAAGGGTTTAAAGAGGCAAGCGCTACCGTTTTTAAGAAATGTAAGGAAGTGTCATAGGACTTAGTCAATTAAGGCATGAGCGCTGTAAAGAACGTATACAAGCCTGTATAATTAGATTGTCTATCGACAAGGATATTAAGCTAAGAAGTAGAAGGTGGTGGAAGGGACGTCTATATATATACGCCAAGTCTTAAGCGAGCCCCTGACTAGATCCGTTACGGTACCATAACAGGAGGGGGACAATCTACTATACGCTAAGGGCGGCTAGTGTGACTAGCCTAAAAGCGCAGAGTAAGATAATGTCCTAGAGTGGTTTAATAACCTAATTAAATTGTTTTTAGGCTTTATAGAGGAGCACGGGTCCGCCCTAAAGATATAATAAACGCTTATTATATATACTAAGCAGCCTTTATAAGGGTCTACAGCAAAGCAAAAGCTAAATATTAGTTTTATGGATAATCCAATAGCTAGGAAAAGCTCTTAATGCTATTAGTCGTATATACTTATACTAGGAGAGCTAAAGAGTAATCCAAATACTAATATAGCCTTACAGGCATAGTTTAATTTAGGGAAATATATAAGAGAAGTCTTTGCCGCTTAGGATACTTATTACTTTATCCTAGGCTTTACCCTCTATAGATCTATTATATAGTTATAGGAGTATAACTGGGTAGGAGGTATTGCATCTTTACCATTTAATATTAATAAAGATGGGCTATAATTTACCTTAGCAATATTGGGATTTCTCTAAATAAATAAGGAGCAGCTTGGGTTTAACCCTACCATTCTAATATCAGACGGCAAGCAATATATTAAGGTTGTACGTAATGACTAGACCAAGCGTCTTATCCTTGACGGAGTTATAAAGCGGGCACCCTGCGTTGCTAGTTAGGTAATAACTTGCTAGAAAGCGCACTATAAGGACGCCTCTAAGACACCTCTTGTTATAAAAGACTCGTAGCAGTACCTAGAGCGTAAGGAAGAAGGCAAACTGCTATATAAGATGTTGGAAAAGGGAGTGGTTAATATGGCCAGGTACTATTACTATAAGACTATTCGCGTAGGTGGACAAAATAATAACATCTTTAATATCCATAAGGGGCTGGATATTATAAGAGCGACAAACTACAAGCTAGAAGGCTTAATAATGCCTCTAAGACTGGTTAGAGTGCAAGGCAGTATAAAAAAAGTCGAAGTTCTAGCAGAAAGAGGTCTTCCAGCTATAGCGCCCTATTACCACCTAGTAAGCGCCTGTATTTGACCTCTTTAACTAAGCGCCCTATTATGCAGAATTGCGTATATTAACGCGTTATCACTAGTGACTATGGGAAGCCTCTTTACAAGGCAAGCCCTTGGGCTGCAATGCTTGCTACACTAAAGGGTGGCATTAAAAGATATAAGTCTTTATATACGCAGGCTAGCATTATCTAATGTGACATTTTAATAGGCAACCTTATAATAAATAAGGAAGATAACAATCCTTCTTAGCTAGTATTCTTAATTGACTTTAATCTTATAATTAAAGAGAAGTAAGAAAGACCTTTAGGAGTACGGGGCAAGACTAGTATAAGAGCGTTTATAGCAATTAGAGTGCTTCTTGGCAAGAAATATTTCTTTAGGCATAATCTAGAGTTATTCTTCTAGGTGCTTTTTCTAGATATACGTATACTATAATAGGTTAGGTAAAGATATTGGTCTAACTAAGTTTAAGTGTTAGAACTATAAGAATACTATAAAGCTGGCTAAGTTAAAATTGGGCCTAGTAAGTAGAGAAGGCCATTTTCTTAACTATATAGCTAAGGCATTTACACCTTATTACTAACCACTAAAGCTATAGGTTAATAGGCTACGGAAGGTAGTTTTCCTAATAGATAGAAAGTAGGAAAAGGAAAATAGGGCGCTTTATTCTTAGATAAAAGAGATTCTCTAGCAAGTATAAAAGGATTTAGAGGTGTTAGCAAAGTAAATAAAATAATATTTCATTATCCTGTGTTCTTCTACCGCATAAGTTAAAGTTTTATAGAGATTTGGGCGGCTAAGGCCAGGTAGCAGCCTTAGTTAAAACGCATATAAAATAGTAAAGGGCAAGTTGCCTGGGCTAAATAAGCCTAGGAAAGCAGATAACCTAATCTTCCACTAGATTATTAGGTCCCTATACCCCACCATCCTATATAGGCTTTATATTTCCATAAAATATATAATCTACTCCCTAGCCTATTAGAAGCTGCCTTATACTGCCTAAATAGAGGCCATAGGAGAATTAATCCCTTACTCTAGCTAATCCCCTACTTAAATAAGTCCCCTACTTAAACAAATCCCCTATAGAAGCTAATGCCTATATATTTTGCCGCCCTATAGGAACTAATCCCCTACTCTTAATAATCCCCTATAGAATCTAATCCCTTACTCTAATAAATCCCCTATAGGATCTACTCCCCTATAGGATCTACTCCCCTATAGGATCTACTCCCCTATAGGATCTACTCCCCTATAGTAACAAATCCCCTATAGTAACAAATCCCCTATACTAATAAATCCCCTATAGGTGCTAATGCCTATATATTCTACCGCTCTATAGAAACTAATCCCCTATAGCTTGTATTCCCGTATAGCTTTTACTCCCCTATAGGAGCTACTAGCTACGTTTTCCTCTCCTATATAGAAACCAATGCCCTATAGCTTCCGTTCTTTTATTCCTAGATCTACCAGTAATTCGCCTACGCTATTTTTAATTTTATCCGTATAGTATAAACAGCTAATAAATATAATAATCTACTATATTTTAATCCCATATTAAAATTTAATTACCTAGATTTTATATCCCATTTCCTATAATATCCTATACGGAATAATTTAATAAAAAATCTTATAGAAACTGGAATTTGTGTTCCATTTTAAAAATATATTTATAAAAGATAATTTTTTATACAGGATTTCTACTAAAATTCTCTTTTTATATCTAGCTTTTAAATACCTCTTTTAATATCCTCCTATACGGGAAAAGTGGCTATAAAAATAATACTTTTATTATTTTCTATTCCGTATGGAACTTTATTTAAAACTATTTAAAATTACTAGCTTTTCTTTTCTTATTTTCTACGCCATCCCGTATAGATAGTATACCTAGAAAAATAATAAAGTTCTAGTTTCTCTATTTTATTTTTAATGGAAACCCGCTTATATAACTAATTCTATCTAGTAATATTGGATTCCATATTTTAGGATTAAGGCTATATATCTATATTACGTCAAAGCTGTATAACGCAAAGTTATTGGGATATATATATATATATATTACTAGCTAATAAACAGTATAGTTAAGTAACATACTGCCTCCAACTATTAATAAGTATAAATAGGAAAAAAGAAGAAAAGAAAAAGATAGCTAAATCCTAAATATATATCTGCCCACGCGCTAAAAAGGCATGCATTCTATAGACCCCTAATACCTTAGTAAATTTAAGAGAGCTAAGCGTAAGACTATATATTATTAAACTTGCCTCCTCCTATAAAATTACGCTAAAATTCTACATTTGCACTAATAGTGAATTCTAAATATAATAAGGACACTTATATCTCTTTATAGCTAGCCAATACTTAAGCCATAAAAATAGCATTTTTAATCTAGATCGGAAAATTAATTAGCTTGGCTTTACTGTAAACACAAAGGCTCTTACCTCTTAACTATTAAGATCTTTCCCTACCAAAATATTAAGGTCCTTTTCCATAAAATCTACGGCTCCTTTTGTTATACTTGCCTTATTAAGGAAACTCCTTTAAACTGCCTCCCAAGCATTCTAATTTAATAGACCGTACCAAAGCATAAGGTATATTCTGCTTGCAATAGCTTTATTAATTATCTTTACTTAGTTGGTTATAAGAAACAAGATTCCTTTATAATATTTAAGCTTGCGCAAGAATACACAAACAAGGGCATTATAATGGATATCATTAGTAGCATGCTGTTTTATAAACATGTCCGCCTTATTAAGAAGCAGAGTAGCTTTTTAGTAAGTTACTATCTTAAAGATATAAAAAAGCCTCTCCTTAAGTGTATCTGCGGTTGTGTTTAATTCTCTAGCAGAGATCTACTTAGTTAGAAAGAGCCGCAATTATAAGAGAATGGAGATATATAACGTAAAGTGGTCTCCTAAGGTATTCTAATATCGCCTCTACTGTTAAGGTCTTACTAACACTAGGCGGTCCACTAATTTGCCTATCTTAGTAGATAATAGTATGACTAATATTATAAGAGAGGGTATAGTAACATACTATAGGAGGGTAATAAGTCCGCGCCCTTTACCTAATATAAAGTTATCTAAGATAGGGTAAGAGTCCTAAGATAAGTAGGTTTTACTAAGAGCTTAAATAATCTCCTTCTACTAAGTAGGAATCCTAAGGTTATTAAAGGAAGAAGGGTTCTATATAATATTACTAATATTAGCAACTATAAACTTAACTATAACGCGTTAGTAAATGCCACTTATATATAAGTAAAGATAATGTATGCTAGAGCTTGTTACCTAGACTAAAACCTAGTATAGTTAGGCTGCTAATTAGGAAATCCTAATCCTTTATCTTAGTTAGATCTAAATCTATCTTCTTAATTTAGTCTTTCCTTTTAATTAAGTCCCCTATAAAATTAAAGATAGTTAATAAGTCTAGCATTTCTAGTGACTTGTTAATTTATAGTCTAGCGTAATTAGGGTTAATTTACTAGAAATATGCCATATTAACTATAATTCGGCTCTTAATAAAGACTTTAATCCTATTACCGTCTTTATCCTTATAGAAGGCAGTCCCTTAGTACTAGCGGTAGTAGACGCCTCTTAAGTTATTAAACGTTCAACTATATCTAATTAGCCGTACTCTAATCTCGCTTAATTTTTAGTAGTACTTTAGAGGAAATGCCTAAAGGAAGTCTATTTGTTTTGTTCCATAGAACTTCTTAATAGTAAGCTTAAGGGCGGCTTCTCTAAACACTTTCCTATTAAAATTAAAGTAGTAACACTCTAGATGGAAGTACTTAGCTCCACTTTGTCTTATTTTTTCCTTACTATAATTAAACTTAGCGCATTTTAGTTCGCTAGTAGTAGGGCAGGCAGTATAGACCTCTAGGTTTGGCTTAAAAAGAGCCTAGAGTAGATTATATATAATTTTATAGTTCTTAAGAAGGGGTTTAAGGCGTTTAGTTATAGATATATAGGTGGTTTTAATAAAGCTAATTAAGAGGTCCAGATGTTTTAAATACACTTTATTCTTAGAGTTGACGTTTATGCTACTTTAATATAATTCCAGTTCTAGGAGAAAATTATATAGGAGGTTCTGTTTAACCTAGACGCGGTATAAGCCGGTAAGTTTTAATAGCGGAGATTTTCCGCACTAAAGGCTTGTCCTCTCTTAGGTAGATCCTATAGATATCTTTAAGGACCTTCCTTAAAACGTCTCGCAACCCCTTAGACTTAACATTAATATAAAACGTAGAGTCTTTGGTTTTCTTATCTGTAATTTATCTTTAGTAATTAAAGGCACTTGTAAAGAGTATTATGCCTACTAATTTAAATATAATTAACAAACACGTATTAATCCAGTTTATTAACCTCTTCTATTAGGGCCACTGGCTTAGCAATCTTATACTAATAAGCTTTCTTATCCTAACTATAAAGAAATAGTGTTAGCAGGACTATATATACACGCCTATAAAGACATATACTTTATTTACTATCTTATACTCCAACCTGGAGGCTCGCGGTATCGCTTTAGTTTTAGGGTCTTCTAGGGCTAGTGGCTTAATAACTAGGCCTCCTGGGGTAGAGGTAGAGGTAGATAATACATTTATTACTGTAGCTACTTTTAGTAGCTCTAGGAATTACAGAGCATACTAAATAGTAAGGGGCTGCTAAGCTAGTACTAAAGTAGGGCTGCCTAGAGAAGTGTTTAGGGTCTTTAATATAGTTTACATATTGCCTAAATGGTAGAGCTAATTTAAAATATAAGATTAGAGAAGTAGCTAGAGGAGGTTAATAGTACCAGTCTCTAGAGGAAAATTGGAGTAAGGAGCTAAGTATAGATAGTATTATTTCTTTAAAAGATCCGCCTTCTTTTATACCCTTTAATAAGACCTAAGCTACTACCATGCCGCGAATGTTTACTGGAACCCACTTTATGCCATATAAATACTTTCCCCCTATTTACTCTAGGAAACGCCATGTTAATATTACTTCTAATATAGCACAAAACTTAACTAAGTAAAGGTATATAATCCTGCCGTAACTGTAGAAACAGAGCTATGGCTCGTATTTAGTATCTCAGTTCCGGTATTAGAGCGACATAGAAGGAGATATAATAGACACGCATTGCATATATAGTAGAGGCTTATAGCTATCTGATATTATTTAAACTAGAAACGATATAGAAAGGAATATAATTGGAACCCCGTTACTTATTTAGGCTGTATAAATTCTATAGACCTACTTAAAATTTAGTTGCCTAGGTAGATGAATTTTTACTACACCCCTCTTCTAGCCATATAATGCCTTCCCTTATTAACGCTAGAACATATTAGATTATATATATTAATATCATTCCAATATAGTGGAGAGCTTAACTTAGGGAAAGCCGCCAAGGACGTTCCTGCCTAGGCTGTAAAGACGTCGCTGGCTTGTATATAGGATCTTAGCTCCAACTACTAGACTAAGGTAAAAAGAGATATAACTGCCCTAATTAATGCACAGGTGCTAGGCAGATGTCTTGATTAAAGTAAAGAGTATATGCGCTAGGTATAAGCGCTGGAGCGGTAAACCCTATTTGCGTTAGCGCTAGGGTTCTTAGCTAAAACTTAAACTAACTTCTTAAAACTTAGCTAAAATTTTCAGAAAATTCCTAAAAATTTCTAAAATTTCTAAAATTTCTAAAATTTAAAACTTAGGGTGAAACTTCTTAAGAATCAACAGTTATTTTTAGCTACTATTTATACACTAACCCTTACAACTTATCTGCTACCTGCTTACTTTGCTTAATGGAGTTTCCCTATATTACGCTTTACGCAAAGGGAGGGGATATAATCCGCTGTAGTAAAGGATATAGCGGAGTAATAAATGCTAACCACTTCTCCAGCAAGGCCGTAACGCGTTAGCGAAATAGTCGGGGCCTAATTCCCCCGCTTTATACGTAAGCAAGGTGTTTTATTGGCTATATAACTAATATCTTAAAACGTTTATAGCACTTTATTAAATGCTGCACTTTTTACAAAAATTTTAAAAATTTAAAATATTTCTCGCTTCTATAGCCCCAAATTTAAAATTTATATCTTTTTTTTAGCTACTACCCAATCTTTATAACTACTAACCAGTATCTCTAAAGAAATTTTAAGCCACTTGCGAGATAGAGATTCCCTATATTACCATTTATATAAAATAGAGGGATAGCTTTCTTTGGCGAGAAGGATATACAGGAGTAATAAATACGGAGTTAGAGACTCTTCTTTAGCAAAGTCGTGATATAATAGCGTTATTAGAAGCTAAGATTGGGAAGTAATAGCTGTAATTACCTTTAGGTTATTCTAATGGGAACGACAGATACTATAAAAAAACTCTGTAAAACGGCTAAGAAGCTAAAGATTAGAGATCGCCTAGATAACCAAGCTTTTAAGCATATTAATACTGCCGTTAAGATTCTAACTAAACTATAAATAGATTGCGCGTTTAAGGTCTATTAGGAGTTCTTATATAACATTCTATGCTATTGCAGCCCTAGATTAGTCATGCTATACGCTACTAGTTTAGGAAAATAAAGAATAGCTAGTATAACTAAAAAGGATAGAGTTAGCCTCCTTAATTATGTTAAGGAGAGTAAAGATTTCTTTAGTTCCTTAACTTTTAAGGCTCTTGCCAAGGATTATAAGATACCATATCTGGACAGTATATAATCTAATTCTATAGGTAGATAAAGCTAATCTCTTTAGGCCCCTAGATTGCTTACATTTCAGAACAATATAGAAAGCGCAAGTGTGATAAGAGCCAGTAAGCCGAAAAGCCATCGTAGGGTACGTTGAGCGTTATTTATATAGTTATACACCAAAACTAATTAGCTAAGACAGAGGTGCAGTAGCGGCAGGTAGGCGTAAGCAAGAAGGAATGCTTATTCTTTATACAACCCGGTTAACAATATTTACTATAGAAATTAAATATAGATACTTAGAAGCACTAATTAACCTAATCCTACTTTTAGGCGACCCCATTTCTAACGCTGTCCAGAGCAGCTAATAATAGAAATGGGAACGTAGCCTTAGTATAGAATTAACAACTAACTGCCTAAATGTATTGGCCCCTTAAAACCGAAGCCAAGACATCTCTATAAATTTATTGGTTGGTTAGAAGAAAGGAACGTAGTTAATTAAGAAATTCCAACTAGTACTGTTACGGCGCTGGTGGAAAACGGTGGATCTTGGCAGATGTGGATTATGGTAGACGTGAGTTACGTGACTTGAGGACCGTATAAATATTGAGCGGCGCTGCTATTCTTCTCCTTCCTTTCTCTAGCTTTGGATCCTCGTTTATAGACAATCTAATTGTATAGGCTTGCGCGTCCTTCTTCCCGTGCTCGTGCCTTGATTGACTAAGTTGCTAACATTATCCAAAGCTCGTTATTACTCTTCTTTCCTGAGAAGGAACTCAAAAATATCTATAAACTATGAATAGGATAAGGATATAGAAAAGGACCTAAAGGATACTAATAGAACAGAATAGGACCCTAAGGATAGGACAGAACCAAAAGAATACGAATAGAACGCGAAACCTAAGAATAGGACACGCACAGACTAGAACCCCTAGAAAATAAATAAATACTAGAAATTACCCAATACCCCTACCGCTATGCCAAGAAATACAGCAGCTGGCAAAGCTGCTGTAGGACCCGCAAATACCTCTAATAGTAAAACAGTCGCCGTCTTAACCCCCTAGGAAGAATTTGTAGCAGCTAATGCCGAAATTAAATGGCTTTAAGAGCTGCTTGAAACTAGAGACACCCCTATACCTAGCAAGAAGTTATTAGACACCCACAGACTTGCTATAGTCCTTAAGGCCCTAGCCCAATATATAGTATTAGCATTATTACGGTCCGCGAAGGTCGCGGACCCCCTGTTGCTTACGGACGGAACTGACCCTACATTTAATAATTAGAAGCTTTAACTGCAAGACAAGCTTGAAGTTAATGCGGACCACTTCCCTACTACTTAAGCTAAAATGGCCTATATCTTCAGCCGTACCGGTAGGGACGTATAGACGTATCTACGTCCGCGATATGCCTAGGATTTAGCAGACCCCTTCCTCTCTGGAGAAGAGATAATTAACTACCTATCTTCTATTTATAAGGACCCCTTTAAGATATAGAATGCCTACCTTAATTACAAAGCCCTTAATATAAAAACGATAGAGACCTTTTCAGCCTTTTAGACCCGCTTTTTGCACCTAGCTGGCTAAGCCTAAATTCCCCATAAAGACCTAATGCCAGACCTCTTTGATAAGCTTACCCTAGACCTATAGCGCGCCATACTGCCGGTTTTTACTACTGTATAGACGCTAAAGGTACTTATAGACTACTGCCTAGCTATTAATTAAGGCCTCCATCAAATTAAGGCACGAGCTAAGTGGTATAAAGCCAGAAACTTTTCAAACCAGACTACAAGCGCTATGAGAACGGCCCGTAGTGCCCTGGCATAATTAGCAACTCCTACAGCACTAGCTATATAGCCCGCTGTCAATTTAGCAGCTAGCCGCGTAGCTAGCCCTGCCATGGGTCTAGCGCATGCTTGGCCTATATATAGCGACCCCCGTAGATAGGCCCTTAGTAATTAAGGGGCTTGCTTTTTATATGGCCAGAAGGACTACTTCGCCAAGGACTGCTTAATAAAGGCAAAAACGGACGAGGTTCTATTAATACAGGAGAATAGCGTGGAGTTGGAAAAAGAGGAACCCTAGAGGAAGACCCCTCTCTAGGGTTAAAAGGGATTGATATGTTACATATTAATCTGGGTTGGCTAGTTAGTGGAAGAAGCTGCACTATCCCTTATACTTTATTTTGCAATAGATATTAAGTTTTAACCTCTGCTTTAGCTGACTCTGGAGTAAATGCCTTTGCCTTAATAGATACTTAGTGCGCTGTAAAGCTAGCCGAATTTTTAAATGCGCCCCTTAAGGAACTGCCTAAACCAGTTCCTATTTGCGGGTATAACAGAAGAATAGGGCCACTTATTATAACTATCTTACGGATCCACCTCCGTGTTGACGGATGAAGGTAGTATAATGTTCCCTTTCTTATTACGGACCTGGGAAGCCATAATATGATCTTAGGAAGAAAATGGCTAGCCTATTTAGGCTTATAGCTTGACATATGGAATAGACAGCTCCTCTGGCCCGAATCCCTACCCCTAACCCCTTCCTTTATAAAAGAAATTAGTATTACAATGGAGAACCTTATATGGCTTTAGATTAATACCATCTACTAAGCCAATGCTATGCGTAGAGACCAGGCCTTTGAGAAGGACGTATAGCTTGATCCGCAACGGATTTGTATACTACGCCGCCCCTAGACTACCTATGTTACGCCACCTGTACCAGAGACCTAGGAAATTAGTAGTAACCTAGCTAAGTCCCCCATGGAGGACTTAGGCCCTACGCAGCTATAAAGGAAGGCCAGGAATACTGGATGCTATACTAAACTGATAGACTGGAAGGACAACTTACGGAAAATGGAATATGAGCTAAGGAAGACTATAAACCTTATACCGCAAAATATGGCCTGATAAAAGTCTGTAAAGAAACCTATGGACCTTCCCCTAGTTGATATCTGCTGTATTGGCGCTGTAGGATTCTATCAGAACTTAGTCTAACCTAATACCGTTGCCTTTACCACTAGCTTATATGAAATTGATTGAATAATTAAGGAAAAGGAAAGCGAGCTTAGCGGATAGGAAGGCGAGCTTATGGATAAGGAGCTGGTAGAATAGAAACTACCCTATTAATACTGGAAATTCAAGGATGTATTTTTAAAGGTAGTATCTAATATGCTTCCGCCTTACTAACTGTATAACTATAAGATCGAGATTGAGCTAGATAAGGAAAACACCCTTAGCTATAGCCCCCTTTGTCAGCAATCTACTGCCAAATTATAGGCTATAAAGCAATATCTTATTAAGAACCTGGATAAGGGCTTCATTAAGCCTAGTAGTTAAGTCCCCTTCGCCTCACCAATTCTCTTTGTTAAAAAGCTAAACGGAGGACTTTGTTTTTGTATTAACTACTATAAGCTAAATAATATCACCCGTAAGGACCGCTATCCACTACCCCTACTTAATAAGACACTGGCCCAAATGAGTAGAGCTAAGGTTTTTATAAAGCTTAATATCCGCTAGGCCTTTTACCGAATTAGAATAGACCCTAGATCTATAGATTTTACTATATTTTAGACCCGTTATGGAATGTATAAATGTAAGGTACTTCCTTTTAGACTAACTAACGGACTAGCTACGTACCAGTGGTATATAAACGATGTACTCTTTAACTACCTTAATAACTTCTATACGGCCTACCTAGATGATATTATAATTTACTCTAAGAACGAGCTGGAATACAAGAAGCACGTCTATAAAGTCCTATAATGGCTCTATAAGGCTAGTCTCCAGGCTAATATTAAGAAGTTGGAATTTAGTATTAAGCGTATAAAGTACCTAGGGTTTATTATTAGTATGGACGGAATTAAGGCCGACCTAGAGAAAACGGCTGTAATTGACCAGTGGACACCCCCACGGACTGTAAAGGGGGTATAATTATTTTTAGGTTTCTGTAACTTCTACTAATGTTTTATTAAGAACTACAGTAGGATCGCCCGGCCTCTTAACCGCCTTACTAGGAAAGACCAGCCCTTTTACTTTAACGCCATATGTATACAGGCCTTTAATGAGCTTAAAAAACGGCTAGTATTAGCTTCTCTACTCGCCCACTTTAACCTAGAACGGCCCTTGATGCTAGAAACGGATGCCTTAAATGGTGTGATAGCCGGTATTTTTTCCTAGAAGCAACCGGACGGAGAATAGCACCCTATTGTATACTATTTGAAGACTATAATAGATGCCGAGCTAAACTACCACATCTATAATAAAGAAATGCTGCCATTATCTCTAGCTTTTAGCACTGGCGTGCGCAGCTAGAGGGGACCCCTGAGCCTATTAAGGTAGTTTCAGATTATAAGGCCCTAGAATACTTTATAATAACCAAGACTCTTACGGCCTGATAGGCACGCTAGGTGGATATCCTATCTTAGTTTAACTTCTTAATTATATATAGACCAGGCGCTATAAACCATGCGGATACTCTTATAAGGTGTAAATAGGACCTAGGTAACCAGATGGCTGTAAAGATCTTATTATAGACCCAGACACTACTACGACCAGAGCACCTCGACCCCTAGATATAGGCAGAACTAAGTATAGACTTCTTAGGCACCGAGATGTATCCTATTAACCCCTTAGGATTTGACCTTATTAATAAATTGTTGTAGATAAACCGTACAGCCTCTTCTCTATAGGAGTACTGTAAGAAGGTAAAGAACGTTACCAGCCCCTAGTCCCTTAAAAACGGATTACTTAAGTATTAGGAACGGCTAGTAGTAGTAAAGAAATAAAACTTACGGACTCGGCTTATTACTAAAGTATATGCCTAGGTCTCTACGGCCTACCCTAGAAAGAATAAGACCCGCAAAATTATTGGTAACCGATATTACTGGCCTAGAATGGTTATGGATATTAACCGCTATGTACGGAACTGTAACGACTGCCGTAGGTCTATAATTCCGCGAGATAAGATCCTAGGACTATTAAAGCTACTCCTAATACTAGAACGCCCCTAGTAGTATATCTCTATAGACTTTTACGAGCTGCCTATAGACTATAACGGATATAATATGGTAATAATCCTAGTTAACCGTTTTGGCAAGCGCCCGTTCTTAATCCCCTGTTATAAGGATATTGATGCTAAGGAGGTAGCCTAACTATACATCCATTATATCTACCGAATTTACGGACTACCAGATACTATTATATCCAACTACAGGCCACAGTTTATATCGGCCTTCTGGAATGAGTTTACTTGGATCCTTAGTATTAAGCTAAAGCTTTCTACAGCATACTACCCCTAAATAGACGGTTAGACGGAGATTGTAAATTAATACCTAGATCAGAGACTCTGGCCCTTTATTAACTACTTTTAGGATAACTAGGGCGAACTACTACCCCTAATAGACTATACCCAGGCAACCCTACCCTATAACTCTACAGGGTTTACACCTATCTAGCTAGAAATGGGATATTTACCCTATACTAGCTTTAACTGGAATAGACCAGAAGGCCCATAGACCGTACGCAAAAAACTATCTTATAAGGAAGCCTAGCAATACGCCAAACGCCTAAAAGAAGCCTAGACGGTAGCCTGTAAGAACCTAGAAAAGGCCTAGAAATCGATGGAACAGTAGGCAAATAAGCATAGGCGTGAGCCTAACTTTACCGTGGATAATAGGGTCTGGGTTATAACAAAGAACTAGAAGATAGAACGGCCTAGCCGCAAGCTAGACTATAAGATGGCAGGACCGTATAAGATCCTTAATAAAGAAGGTAACTTGTATAAGGTTAAGCTCCTAGACTCAATTAAGGTTTACCCTATCTTTTCGCCGGATAAGCTATAGAAGGCTGCAAATGACTTACTGCCTGGATAAAAGAATAAGCCTCCCCTGCTAATCTAAGTTAATGGCAATGACGAATAGGAAGTTAATGAAATACTAGCCTGTAAACTAGTACGAGGAACGCTACGATACTGTGTCTAATAGAAAGGCTATAATCTAGACCTAACCTGGTACCCCGCCTAGAACTTTATAGGCTGCCCCTAGAAGCTTAAAGAATTCTATAACCAATACCCTAACGAACCCGGACCCCCGAAGTACCTTAACGAGTGGATGGAGTGCTGGTATAGCGAAGATAATAGGCTGCCTATTGAGCATAAAGACAAGAATACCCCACGGATATAATACGGACATATAAAGCCTGAGGGCAGGCTTTTTCGGAGGGGGGGGTAATGTTACGGCGCTAGTGGAAAACGGTGGATCTTGGCAGACGTGGATTATGGTAGACGTGAGTTACGTAACTTGAGGACCGCATAAATATCGAGCGGCGCTGCTATTCTTCTCCTTCCTTTCTCTAGCTTTGGATTCTCGTTTATAGACAATCCAATCGTATAGGCTTGCGCGTCCTTCTTCCCGTGCTTGTGCCTCGATTGACTGAGTTGCTAACAAGTACCTAGGTGAACTTTATAGTAGCTCCTATAACATAAACCTTATACCTAGCAGGAACGTCATATATTGCGTCTTTAGAGGGGTCTTTATATACCCAGTAAGGTAGGGAGCTTATATCTTCTTTAGGGTTATAGATTTGGATTAATTTGCCCCAGCCTATTATTGTTCTATTTTTATCCACTCCATTAAATAGCTTCGTTTTTATATATTCCGCCTCTCTATTAAGAGCTTTTACTCCAGTCTAGGTGTAATTATAGGTTAGCTTTAAATAGGCATTAAAAGAGTTTAAACATCTATATACCTCTCTAGATATAGTCAAGAACTTCTAATAGTATATTAGGCGTCCGGCGCAGATCTACCTAATATTAAGGAAATTCCTCTAGCCCGAATATATGTCCTTTCTAGGTCCTCTGCGACTTAACTATAACTTAGTTTACGAAGAGAGGGCTTAATAGATAGCGATAATATTTCGGTTAGATGGCTTAATTTAAGTATACGCTTTTATAAAGCAAGAGCTACTATTTCTAATACAATATTAATAGCTGAAAACGATATACAGTGGATAAAATAGTCCATTTTAGTACTTACTTTAGCTATAATATATTCAAATTTTGTAACCCTAAAGTGCCTTATATCCATATAAAGCTAGGGAAGGTTACCTAATATACGGCCAAAGGCGCGTGGTGTAAGGGAGAAAGGGTAATAGGCATTAAAATTAGGCGTACGGAAGGCTTCTAGTAGATAACGCACTAAGTCGGCTAGGAAGGCTATAATTTGCGTAAAGACCTGTCAGCCTACTTATAGCTAAGGATAGGGTGGCTCGGTTAATATTCACCTGCAATTTATAGGTCGCAGCAAATAGAGCAGGCAGGAAAGTGCAGAGGGCTATAAGTTTAAGCGCACTACAACCTTAATAAAACTGTGCCATAGGCGCTCAGTAAGGTGGAAGGAAGGACTTATGGAAACAGAAATGTGTTATTAAGATAATAAAGCGTATAACTGCTTAGACGTTGGTGCCCAATAGGACATTTATTAGCAAGAATCATTTGGGCAGGCAGCCGCCTGTTTTACACCACCAAAAAATTCCATTGCCCCATATAGCTTTTTCCAGCACGGTAAATATTACGTAAATATATCGGCCTATTGGGCAGCGGAACAGGTAAGGCGTTTGTAATATTGTGCATTTCAATGGCGCATGCTTATATAAAAGAATTGCCAAGCGGCTACGGGCTAAGCTGCGGCCGGATTTACCCTACCCTACTATTAAAGCTTTCTAGCGTAGAACATTATGTGTATAATTAGGCCACCAGCCAAACAATGGGTAAGGCGCCGCTATAATGCGCATTTCAGCTGTGTATTAGCCGTAGTCTGGGGGATTGGAGTCATCAAATACATATAGCCCCTCTACTAACTAAAATATCTCTAAGGATTGGATTCTTGTGGCTCGTTCTTATTTATAAAGCAAATTAACTACAGCCAGTTTATACGCCTTTACGTTATATACATAAGTTAATTAATTATTAACGCCCAACTTCATATTATTCGGACTACCGCTCAGTTTCAACTGTACACGTGATTTGAATTGGCCAGCCAAGTCATGACGTAGTTTCAGCCTTGCATTTTCTATCGTCTGTGGCGTTATAAGTAGTAATAAGTGGCCTTACTTACCGCCCTAGAAAAAGTAATGCTCTTGCGGACCTTTCCATGCAGCCCTTATAACAGGAAATGCGCCATAAATAAATTAAGCCAGAAATGGAATATATAACAAGAAATAGACCTCTAAGCTAAAAGAAGGGTACTACTATCATTGCTATCTCTTCTGCCCAGCAGGCCGGCCCCTTTTCTTCTACACAGCAGGCCGGACCTTTACTTTTAAATAGTAATACGCCTATAGTAATCCAAGACTTCTATTTAGAAAGCGGTCTTTAATCCATTCCTATAAAAGATTATATCTCTCCTTTAATTTAATAAGCAGCGCATCTTCCTTTTTGGTGAATTTTATTCTAGACTTTAGCTCTTAGGGCTTTAGCTCCTAGGCTTGCTTAACTAGGTTAAAAGGTAAAGGGAATTGTTAAGGAAGGATATCTAGTATATATAACCCATCTTTTTAGCGCCTAAAAGCTACTTAGATTAAAATTTCTTCCAAATTAGCATTTAAGGCGGCACCTAGTATTGCTTTATTAGAGTTAGAGCCAGAGGCGGGGCTTAATAGCGGTTTTTAGGTATAGAGGCAATTATATATAGGGGATGCAACCCGCTTATAATAATTGCTGGTAAACACAGTGCTTTAGTTAGACATATGCGTAAATAAAATTAAAGGGGAATAGTAAGACCACTAAAGATAATGCTTTGCAGCACGCTTTGTCTTTAATTAACTAATAATAGGGGTTGGCAATCCTTATCGCCCTAAACACCCGCGGGCCTTATTACCCTTATTACTATCGCTGCTATTACTATCCCCAGAATTGTTATTATCTATATTGTTACTGTCACTATCCCCAGAATTGTCATTATCTATATTATCACTATCACTATCCCTAGGGTTGTCATTATCTATATTATCACTATCACTATCCCTAGGGTTGTCATTATCTATATTATTACTGTTACCACTTCCATCGCTATAGTTCTCGGCCTTGCCTTTATCTATAACGTTCTCGCCATCCTTATTATCGCTTTCTTTAGCTAAGCCATTAACAAGATCGTCTAGAATATAATTATAGTTGTTATTAGCCCCATCTTCTGGTAGTTTAGTATTGTGAGGAGATATATAGTGCCAAGGGGAGGAGCTAGTGGGCCGCGTAGCAGAGACCGCTCGCTCCTTAATACCATTATATTGTTAAGGCTAAGGGTAGAAGAGCTAGAAGGCGTAGTCCTTTAGGAAGCAGGTAATCTTTATTACTTCCTAAGTTATATACTCTTACCGCTCTTACTAATAGAAGTATTAGAGATATAATTAATACTATCTAGTTAATTAAGCTAATCAGACCTCTATTTCTTTAACTTCTTAGCTCCTAAAGACTTTTAACCGGCAGCTACTAATATCCTAAGCTTCTGCCTAAACCACAGAGCAGTTCTAATACAATACCCCTTAGCTAAATTATCCATTTAATTGCCATCTAGTATTAAGGGTATGGTATAATTATGCGTAGGTACGCGTACCTCCTCTTCTAATACTTCTAACAAAGGTAGCTCCTTATTATCTTTATTGTCCTTACTACTACCGTTATTCCTATTATCTACTAATTATTAAATAAGGCCATTGTAAATTAAAAGGGGAAGCGCATACCTAATCCATAAGGTATCGGTCAATTATTAGCTTTATTATCTTTATTATCAGCATTACCAGCTTTATTACCCTTAGCTTCTAAGTCCAGATTGGCTATATTATCTTTAATAACTATTAGATTTACTACTAGTTATTAGATATATATATTTATAACTACTAGGGGAATAGGAAAAGCGTAGTAGGGTAATTATAGGGGATAATTACCTTAACTACTTCCTCCAGAGACTTGACTATCATTTCCATCCCTATAGAAATCTTCCTCATCGTCTTATCCTTATAATACTTCTTATAAGCTTTCTTATAATCATATATAGGGTCTATAGGCGCTTTATTAGACAGAATCTCTAAACTAAGGCCCTAGGTAGAATAATATACTGTTAATTTCCTAAGCTTCTAATGCTTTTTTATTTTTTAGGGGGAAAATAGGTACTCCCCTACTCCTCCTTTTAGGCTTACTACTTACGCTTTTCTTAGGGGCTATAATTATATAGTGCTAAGACAAAGCTGTTAATTTTCTAGGGGGACTAGTATAGAAATTGTTATTATTAAGCGAAATTTTGGGAGGGATATAAAATAAAGATCAAGATGGTGCCAATATTATTATTATTAGAGTTGCCATTGCTTTGTAACTTTTAATAGCCTTAAGGGGGGAATTATAGGTCTTTTTAAGTATATATTAGCTCTCCCTTCGCTACTAGCTCTTATCTATTACCCCTTACCCATTACCCCTTACCTAAGCTTCTTACTAAATTAAAGCACTTAATATATACGCCTCTAGCATAGACTAGAGTAGATTGCCGTTTATAGAGTATAAAGGTTTATAAGGGCTTGAATTTCTAGCGCCTAATTAATACCCTTAGCAAATTGCAATTAAACTATATCCGCCCGTCTAAGCTAGTATATTTAGCTCTAACACAGCCGTCGCATCTAGCCCCTTATTAGGAGGTTGGTGGCTTAAATTCTCTACCCTTATTCCTTAGTAAAGGGCAGTGCTAATATATTTATTTACTTCCCGATAATGCCAATCCGGCTAATCTTCTACGCCGCTTGTATTAATAGATATAAAGCCCCACTTATGCGTGCATGTTATTAGCTATTTATAATAAAAGGAGGTAGTGTCTTTATTGGTAGCGAGGCTCTCTAATACTAACAGCCTAGTAATGGATACGCCTGCCGCTTATATAGTAATCATATACAGATATATAAATGCGCTAGGTAAAGGACTGCATAGGGTGCTATATAAGGTGCTATATAATACTTGCCCTCCTAACGTAGCTAGCTGGTATTAGAGATTCCTTTGCAGTTATACCGTGGTGCCGCTAATCCATTATACGCCCAAAAGCTACAACCTTCCAATTTTAATTTAAGTGGTTCTTACTATAGCCCTATAGCTTAAAAGGCCAAATTTAATCCTTTACCGCTCTGCCGCTAAGTAGTTAGGTAGAGCTAATAGCCCCTTAGCCCTAAACCAATAAATTAAACGGCGTCTCTAAAATATCCATAGTAATATAACCATACTACTAGGTAGGTATATATAGCCACCCAGGCAACACTCTATATAATGTCCATTTAAATAATACCTAACACAGCCCCGCATAGGGTAGTTGCTTAAATTAGCAATATCCAGCTGCTTTTTCACTAAGTAGCCTAGTAGGTATACTAGTTATAATATAGGTGGCTTTAGCTATTAGTAAATGCTAAAGCGGGCCGTCTAACCAATAGCATATTCTAAGAGAGAAAATAGTATATAGGTTAGCTAAAATGAGTATAATATAAGCTCGCTTAAGCCCTTAAGGGTAGTAATACAGCATACCTATCCCTCCCTACCCTAGAAGGAGATATGCGGCAGAGTTAAATAAGATAATAGTACTAACGCGGCTAGTGACTATGGAATTCCCTCAACCCCCTTCCTATAGGACGGTTTTAGGCTAGCATTATTTTAAAAACTAAAGGAGAAAGAGCGTAAGAGAAAGAACAGAATTATAAGGGTATATTCGCGCTTAGCGGACAGAGGCAGCGCTAAGAGATCTTAATAATAATTAAAGTTACCAGTACTAGAGACAGTAATTGGGAAAGGAGGTTATAACTACTATAATATTCTTATAGCCTTTACTTTTAGGGAGTCTAATAATAAAGTTAATTAAGATATCTTTCTATCTTTAGTCTAAGACAGGTAGTAGCTTTAGGAGGCTACTATATAACTTATATAAGGCTTTAGCTTATTAGCAAGCATAGTAGCTAGTAATATATCTTTATATTATATTATATATATTTAGCTAGGAACTCTCCAATAAGAATTAAAATATCTATATGCACCTTTTTAATACCTCTTTTAATACCTCTAATAACGACTTAATATACTAAGTTATAACGGCATTCCTAAAGAGGAGCTCTTGCTACACCCGGCCCAAAAAGACCAAAACCAACCAAAAAGAACCCCGAAAAACACCTAGAGAATCCCCCTAAGATGCCTGCATCGTAAGGGAGGCACACGTCGAACAACGGTGGTTCGCACTTGCGCGCAACCGCCAGAACTACGCCCAGCAATGGCCCTCCATAACAAGAACGGGCGAATACCACACTATAAAGCGGAAATACCTCTATTAAGAAGGCATCTGATAAAATATAAAGCCTATTAGACGCGTCTAGTATCTATAATTATAGGGGAGTAACCGTTAGCTATAACAAATTAATGTAGCTAGTAGAATGGCTCCGCTAGTCTAGCGTCCCTTAGGCGCCCCTTTAGCAATCCCTTAATTAAATCCTCTAACGGCTAAGCAAAATTAAAAATAAATAAAACCCCTTTTTACTAGCGAACCGCACCTAGGCCGCCGTAGTTATACTTCTATAGTATAGGGAACCTAACCCCCTTAAGACAATAACCGGGTATATAATTATAATATAACCAAATATAGAAAAAGTAGAGGGGCTTAGGGGATAATTAGAAATAGAAGTTCTTATAGAGATTTATAAGGAAGTTTATAATGCCGTTACAGTCTAACACCTAAGGAGTAGAGATATTAGAGTCACCTTAAAGGACTAATAGGCAAAGGAACGAGCCGTAAGGGTAGGGGATAGGCTAGGAGAATGTATTAGTATAAAAGTGCTCTATAAAGACTACCTAGTTGAAGTCCTAGCGGTTCCTATAAGCCTTAGGGTAAAAAAGGGACGCTAGGCAAATAACACAGCAACTATATAGGAGATAGTAAAATATATGGAACGCCTTATACTAGAACTTAAGATTACCTAAATCTAATAGCTTTAACAGGAAAATATAATCTAAGCATATAATAAGAATAATAAGAGGATATAAGAGTTGCCAGAGACTTGCTAGGGAGATACTAGTTAAATATATAGCTTCCTTATTATTAGTATATATATACTAGGAATGCAAAAACTCCTTATCCAAAAAGGAATAATTATAAATGGCCTTATATACAACATAAGGCTCTATAACCACAAACTACGCCTAAAATAATGCTATTGCTGCGTATAATGGGGACACACCTAATCCACATACGCAGCACAGGTGTGCTGCGGCCATTGTGCAGGCCCCTATAATATAAGACACTACTTAAATTAAGACTAAATAAAATGCGCAAACTGTTACCGAAGCACATATAAGGCGTAGGAGAGAGTAGACTATATTAAATATAGGAGACGGAAGGTAAGGGCTTAACAGCTACAGGAATAACTATACGCTAGGTTATATAAATGGAAACAACAGGTAATAAGCTAGGGGGACGTAGGTGCCTTCCTAGCGTTCCCTACCTTTAATACTAGGGGGCTAGGCCAGCTATCCCAAGCCTTAACGGGCTAGAAGCGACGCCGTGTAATATTACTAGACCGAATAGGGATATAAGGGTCACAGGGGATATAAGAGAGAGAACGCCCTATAGGAAGACCCCTATAGATAGCTACAGTAAGCTTAAGACTAGGATAATTAAGAATTAGACTAAATGCGGCAAATTTAACATTCGCAGCCAACCTATAAAGGGCATAAAGCTGACTAGTAAGACTAGGGGAAGAACTAGAGATAATAACAGATTCAGATATAGAAGCGCTAGTAGGAATATAAGATATAGGAATAGAAAGCCCTATACAAAATAAGTAGCGACTAGGGTGTAGATATAAGAGACAGAAGTTCTAAAAATCCTAAAGAAAGTGGAAATAGAGAAAGTAAAGAATAAAGGAGAGTTAAATAACCCTTGCTAGGGGTCCGCCACCTATCTATTATATAGTATAACTGCGGCAATATAAACCACCACCTTGCAAGGCCCCTACTAGACAGTCTAGACCTAGAGAAATACTATATCCTTGCTATATAAGAGCCGTATTACAATACCTATATATAATTAATATACTGCCCCAGAGGATTCTAGCTCCTATACGAACCAAAAGCAGCTATATATATGTGCTTTATAATTAGCAAGGCTGTTAGCCTATCCTTATGGTTATAGTAAGCAGTTAACCTAGATATTGCAGTTATAATAATCTAGATGTATAGGGGACCGGTATAAATTATTAATGTGTATAACCCTAGGGTTAAAGGGGTCCTACAAATAGAGAATATTATATTAGTAATAAGCTTACTAGAAACTAAAGGCATAGAGTCTATCCTATTAGGAGATATAAACCTCTACTACCTACGGTAGGGGGGTATCTATATCGCTGCTAAATAATAGGTAGAGTGCTTACTAAGAGCTATAGATATCTAGGGCCTTAAGCTAGCCACTCCCCTAGGAGCAATTACGTGGCAATAAGGCACTGCTAGAAGTATAATTGACCTTATATTTATAGATAATAGCCTATACTAGAGACTTGAAAGGTGCATCCCTAAAGAAGAATAGGTACTTACCTTAGACCATATCCCCATCTAGATATAGCTAGATTTGGATATTAAGGTGTAACTAAATAGTAAAAGATACGCAATAAGGAAGCTTAAGACAGACAGTTTCCTTAATATAGTTAAATAATAACTTTAAGACCTAGAAGAAATCCACCTAATACCAAACAAGCAAGGCTTATTAGCTATCCCTAAGGAAATTAACTAAAGACTAGAAAGGATCCAGGCAGCAATTAAAAATGGGCTAAAAGAGTATTGCCCGGTCTTAAAACTGGGCCTTTACGCGCGATACATATGGTCTGCACAATATATAGTTCTTGTGGCTAGCCAATGACAAGCAAGAAGGAAATATATAAGTAGCTATAATCCTAAAGACGAGAGATGATATAAAGACATAAGAAACCAGCTAAAGAATACCCTAAAAAAAGAAGTAAGAAATAACTGGAGACGGTTTATAAACGAATATACTACTAACCCAAGCATCCCCTATAATAAGGGCCTTTGGACTATGGCAAGATAGGTAAAGAAAAAGGCGGGACGCCTAGTAGAAGACCTATACCTATTACCCCTATAAAAAGCAGGCGAACTATAGGCCACAAGTAATAATAATAAGAAGGTAAAGATTCTTATAGAAAGATTTTTCCCCTAACCAGCTCTAGTAGACCTTAGTAACATTACTAGTAAAACACCGGTGACTTGCCTAAGGGTTAATAGCGATATAACAACTGAAGAAATGGCTAGAACTATTAGTTGCCTCTTAAATAATATAGTATTAGGACCAGATGGGATTTTAAACAAAGCCTTAAAGACCTATAGTCCACTTATAGCACCTTAGCTTGCAGATATAGCTAGAGCATACTTTACAATAGGCTACTACCTATAACTCAGAAGATCTATAATAATGGTTATCTTATAAAAAGAAGGTAAAGCAGACTACTTAATCCCAGGAAGCTACTACCCTATTGCCTTAGAAAACACCCTAAGCAAGATCTTAGAAAAGGTTATAGTGGACTATATAGTAGATATGGTAGAGGAACACGCCCTACTACCACAAAGCTAAATAGGGGTAAGAAAGAATCGCTTAATACTATCAGCACTTACACTACTCGCTGCTACTATTAAAACTGCATAGGTTATACGCAAGGACTTTGTAGTATTAATGCTTAGCCTAGATATTAGTGGCGCCTATAATAATATACCCTATAAGCGCCTCCTATATATCCTTAGGGCAAAGGGCTTCCTAGAATGGATTATATAATTTATTTAAGGGTTTATAGGCCAGAAAGAAATATTACTAGTCTTTAGTAGATACCAGAGCCCCCCTATTGCAGTTGCAATAGGTATACTATAAGGATCACCTTTTTTGCCTATACTCTTCCTTTTCTTTATAAGCAACTTACTTAATACCTTTAAGGAAGGGGCGACCTAGGGGATAGGCTTTATTAATAATATAAACCTAATTATATATGGGCCAACAGCCGCAAAGAACTGTAGAACACTAGAGAAAGCCTATAACACCTATATAGAATAGGCAAGACGATATAGAGTCCAATTCTTACTAGATAAATACCAGCTAATCTATTTTATAAGAAAACGCAACCAATCTATAGATCTCTAGCATATAATCTATATCTAAGGCTTTAGGGGTCAACCAGTTTAGGGCCTAAGGGTATTAGGAGTATAGGTAGATAGTAAGCTCTAATAGAGCATATATGCGGTATAAGCGGCCCATAAAGGCCAAGTATAGTATATTATATTATCCAGGATTGTTAATTTTATATAGGGTCTATACTTCCAGAGGTTATGCCTACTATACATAGCAGTTATCCGGCCAACTATAATATATAGATCTAGTGTTTGGGCTATTAGAGAAACTAAAAAGGGCCCCCCTAAATTACTCCTTAAACTACTTTAAAAGGTCCAAACAGCCTGCCTTTAGAGTATAATAGGTGGGTATAAGCGAACGGCTATAGCATTACTTAAGAAGGAAGCCAATATTCCCCCCCTATAACTATATATTAAAGCCGCTATAATGTAAAGGGTGTAAAGTAAACGTAACTCTAATGTTATAAAGTATATTAAGACACGCCTAAATAAACTATGGAGGGACCCTAGGGCGCCTTATAGGAGAATAAACCAATAACCCTAAAGTAGGGAAGAGATATTAGAGAAACAGGTAAAGAAAGCAGAAAAAGAATGGTGCTATATTAGGGCCCAGGCCTATATAGAGGAGGAAGGGAGACACATAAGAGGCCAGTAAAGATAATAGTAAGAAAGAGAAAGGAGCTAAAGTAGAGCATAAAAAAACGCTAGGAAACTATCTTCCGTAATATAATACTAGTTGGACTAACGCTGGAGAGGCGTATAGGAGTTAAAGGTATAGAGGCTAACTTAGGCAAGAGAAACCCAAGCCATAGCATAGTTAACGCTATAGGGGGTAAATACTTAAGAGCTCCAAGAAGGCCTAATAAAGGCAGAAAATACAATAGCAACACTCTTAAGAATAGGGATAATAGGACTAAAAGATTGGCTCTACTAGGTAGGTGTTTTAGTAGGCAGCCTAAGATGTAAATATAGCTAGCTAAGACAGACACTAAAATACGTAATACTGTTATACCCCCTACGCACTAACTAAGAAGCTATGCTCTTAGTAGCTAGTATAGAGAACTATAACACACTACTCTTAATATAAAAAGGTCTTAAGGCGGTTACCCGGTAGCTTATTAGCTAAAATGTACTAGACCAGTTTTAGGTTGCAAAGGAAATGGTAATAGAAGGTAAAGGGGTGAGTAATAGGCGCCCCCTAATAACTCTATAGTAGTAGAGTAAAGTTTGCGATACTAGCGCGTCCGTAGGCTTGTTATGGCAGCAGTAGTTCCTAAGGAGGTTAAAAAGTAAGGTAGTAGAGCACTATAGGTAACTCGTAGGCGCCTTATAGACGAGTCCTAAAAGGCGGGGAGACGGATCACGGGGTTTTCTTAAAAGAGTTTTCTCCCTATATATATATAAGGAGTAGTCCGCGTGGGCCCAATAGGGATCCGAATCGGACGTTAAGCAATAAATAATAATAATAATAATAGGCTAGCTCCGCGTAAGGCTTATAGAATAAGATTAATATATTTCTAATATTTGGCTAGGCTATTACTATATACTAAGATATTATTAATATAGGCAGTATAAAAGACATCTAGGTAGAGACGTAGAGTATTATTTATATAGTGTTAGAATAAGCTTAGGGCGTTTATAAGGCCAAATAGTATTACTAAGTACTTAAATAGTCTATACCAAGTACAAAATATAGTAAGCTATTTATCTCCCTTTATAATATAGAGGTGGTTAAATATAGAGATAATATTAAGCTTTATATAGAAACGAGCTTTACTTAATCTATTTAACGTCTTTTATATTAATAGGATTAGGTACTAGTTCTTAACAGTAATAGTATTAAGGGCTTAATAGTCTACGCAGAAGCATAGACCGCCGCTAGGTTTCTTAATAAAGATTACTAGCGCAGCTATAGGCGAAGAGCTTGCTCTAATAAATCTTTTATTTAAATGCTTGTCTAAGTACTTCCGTAGCACCTAGAGTTTATTTCGGGATATTCTATATAGGGGTCTAAATCTAGGCCGTTTTCTTCTTTAAGTACAATCTTATAGTCGTATAGTTGGTGTTCTAGTAGCTTATTAGCTTCCTTTTATAAGAATACGCCTAGGAGTTAGGTAAGTCCAAAGTCTCTAACGCCTCGCTAAGAAAAGTATTGCTTAGGGACTAATTTAATTGGACTGTTTAGTCAGAGCCGTAGTCACCAGCAAAGCTCTTAAGAGCTTATAGCTAACATAATAATCTAAACCAAACTTCACCAAAGGGTGCCGGCAATGATGATCCCTGGTATAAAGATAGCACTTATACTGCGATGAGCTCCAAGGACGGATGTGAGCCTGACCGTACAGAAAGCATTTCACACGTGGAAGACAATGCTCCGCAAGTTTACTATGCAAACCTTGTGAAAAGGTTCTTCAGATTCCGTGAGCTTCTCTCGAAGCTACCTCTAGGGGTAGTCAGACAACTCGAGCACGGCGTTTATATATCATAGTACCTTTCTAACAATGAAGGATGGGGATGCCCCGTAGTGCTGCCAAGCTTCTTCGACTTTAGAAATTATTGGTCCAGGCTATAGTGCCTTGGACGGGTTGCGGGTTGAACCCATACCAGGTATCGGGATTTCCGATAAACCACGTTGGCGGATACTGTGGTGCTCCCGCGCCGACATTGACGCTATAACCCTCCGCTTGTTGATTGATCACAGCCGCTCCACCGCCAATCACGTTGTGAAAGCCGGTGGCAATCGCGTTGGCAAGACCAGGGTCGGAGTTGCCTGTAAGATAGAGAGTGCCTTGCACGCCTTGAGCCCCGGCCGGCATCAGAAGCGCCAACTTAGTATTCTGAGTGTCGTTCACGACGTTCTGAAATCGCGCATTGTTTGGATTGTTTGGGAATGGTTGAATGCCGCTGTCTACATGCGCAATGACACAGCCTCGGACGCCAGCTGTATTGGGTCACTAGATTAGTCTTGGAAAATAGTGCAACGGTGGTAGACGCACCGTTATCGATGGTCTCGAAATAAACGCCGACGCAAAATGTCGCGCCATCCGTTCCCACGGCAGGTGTCGCGTCATTGAAATTGAACCAACCGGCTCTGCCTTGCGCGATGCAGCGATACGGTGTCATCGTGGTTGAACCAGTTCAGAAGCAGTTGTTATCAATAGTTGTCACGAAGTTCAAATAGAGCAGTTCATTGATGAAATGGGTTGATTGATTGATGATGACTTGGGGCCCCTGAGCTAAGATGAAGAGTTTTACAATGCACGTGACCCACGCCTTTAGAGAATACATGTCCACGGTCGATCTACGATCGCTAGGGACACCAGTGCGTATAGTTCGGTCGGACCACGCTAAAATGTCGGCCCGATAGGCGAAACCTCCGCCTACTATACCAAATTTAACTTTCCCTGTTAAACTTTAATCTTACCTTCCACCTTACCTTCCATTACAAATTTATTAAATCCATTTTAAACCAATTTAAAATATAATATCTAGGAGTCCGTGCCACCTCGCGCACAGTGCCACCTCTCGCACACCCTTTTCCCATACAAAATCGTAAAATATCGCAAATTTTTAACCTTCATAAAATAGCAACCCCTTAGGCTATTATTATAAAA
>Ga0307507_10002611_pt1 | contig 37195 bp, 12 predicted proteins | sample 7_EM_MG_FD_207223 | JGI IMG/M metagenome (GOLD analysis project Ga0307507, IMG submission 207223) | Populus trichocarpa ectomycorrhiza microbial communities from riparian zone in the Pacific Northwest, United States - 7_EM | ecosystem: Host-associated > Plants > Roots > Unclassified | place...
CATCGTCTGCGTCATCTCTATCATCAAATAGACCCTCAAGACACCTCCGCTGTGACCTTATGACCTTGTAATTCCAACAGGTTATGAGCCCGGGTAGCGACACCTCTCCTGACTCGAAAATCGACCCTAAAAATGACCTTCTCTACCTTAACCTCAACGACACCTACATACAATCACAAGGCCGGTAAAATCGTTATTTTCAATGGAGACAACTTTGCAGACTGGGAGCGCACCTGCAAGGCAGCCCTGATTATGTTAGAGGGCTGGGATTTTGTTACTAGTACAGAGAACCCAAATCAAGTCAATTCAGCTGACGGAAGAAGAAGATGAGGGGAAGCAAACAAGATCATCTACAATTCGATAGGAGACGACCATTAGGAAGAGATGCGTGCGATAATAAAGGCGTACGATATTCAAGGAATGTGGGAAGAAATAAAGAAGTTCAACAAGGCCAATAACGAGGTCTACATCTCTAGACTCCGCAGAGAGTTCTATAGCACTACATTCGACCCTATAAAAATGCAAATTGTCAAGTTCCTTTAAATACTTAATCGATTCAAGATTAATCTAGCCTTAACGCCTTAAGTACTTACCAATAATAATATTAAAGAGCAGCTTCTCTTGGCCCTCCTAAGCAATATTATATGGCAAAATGCGAAGACCTAGTGTCTACAAGACAAATAAGACCTTAAGAGCTGTATTACCCTTCTTTAGGAGCAAGAGACTGCTCTCCCTATACAAGTATAAAATGCAGTACTTGCACATAAGAGGAAAGACGAACCTAGGGGGAGAAGGGGAAACCAAGGTTAAGGTTAAACAAGGGGTAGAGGCCGTGCTGGTAGATTTAATTATTCCTTATTGCGTTATCACCATAGCTTGTTGTCTTAAGTAAGCAAAGAGCCAAGACGACTAGAAAGAGATGAGTGTAAAGTATGCTATTAGAAAGGTTACTACCAGAAAGACTGTCCCCTACTTAAGTAATTCCGATTTAACAATGCTAGGAAGATAGATTAAGGTGCTCCTAAGGCAGAGGAAGTAGGGAATATAGCAATAGCTAAGGAAGAATTCAACAGCAATTTAATCTACCTTAACCCTAACCCTAAACATGCTATGCTTACAACGACGTCTCTAGCTTAGGCTCTTGACTTAGGAGCAACTAAGCACTTTACTAGTAACCAATTAGACCTAACACACTTAAAGAGATGGAATACGCCACGACAGGTCCGTACTGCAAATGGGACCGTTGTCCCTGCTATAGGCTACGGTTAAGTTTAAATCGGTACCCTAAAGCTAAAAGACATCTGGCTTGTACCTTTGTTTAAGTTAATTAAGCTAATCTCAGTAAGAACTCTCACTTAGGAAGGCTACTTAATTACATTTAACCCAGATAATTGAGCTACTGGCAAGCATAAATTAGGTACGACGTTTAAGGCCACTACAAGGAACAACCTCTACGTGCTACAAGAGCATTAGGAAGCATTTAATGCGACAGCAGAAGCACATAATTTACAACCAAACATTAGTGAAATAGATGCTGAGCTATAGCACCGCCGAACTGGATATACGAATTACAGTGACCTGTTTAAGCTATAGCACTCCTTACTAGGCATAAAGCTCAAGAAGAGAGTAGTACTAGTTAGTAAGAGTATATGCGAAGCTTGTCTAGCTAGGAAGATGCGAGAAATACTAAGCAAGAAGACGACTAAGCGCGAGAAGATACCTAGTTAAGGGCTACACCTAGATACTACGGGATGAATCGGTACATTAATTAGAGGTTACAACTACTACCTCCTAGCCCTAGACGACGCCACATATTACACTTAGGTTATTCCTCTTAAAACCCTCCAAACTAAAGAGGTACTGCCATATATCAAAAAGATCATTATAAGGGCAGAGAGGTTCACTGGCAACAAAGCTGTATGGATTTAAGCGGACAATAGAAAGGGGGAGTTTAGCTACAGATTTCAAGACAAACTAATACCCTAGGGTATTAACTTTAAACCTTATCCGCCATACAAGCACTTATACAATGGCGCAATTAAGCGCGCGATCTATATAGTTAACTACAAAATAAGGTCACTTCTATTTCAAGGAAATATACCAGTTAAACTCTAGTGCTACGCAATTAAGTATGCTGTCTGGATTAAGAATCAAGTACCCACCTTAGCACTTCCATTTAACAATAAGCATAGTGGTGCTATTATACCCTACAAGGCATATACCTGATAAGTTCCTAACTTAAAGAATCTAGTCATTTTTAGGTGTCACACTAATCCAATTAATACGCTCGAGAAACACCCTAGGAAGTATAATTTAAGAATAAAACCTGACTACGTTTTCATGGGGTTAAAAGGGAGTAGTTAATTCAAGATAATAAACCTACATACCCAAGCAATTAAGCTATTTGGAGATGCTAAAGTAAACAAGTATAGGTTCCCTTATAGAGCACCTTGGGTGCAAGCTACGAGACATAGTAACCAAGTAGGCCGCTTAGATTAAGTGGGAAGCCCAGGTTAAGATTAAGCGGGACGCTTAAATCACGCTATAAGCCAAGCCGCAAACCGACCTACACCTCCCCCTACTACCTTAAACGCGCCGACAGAGACTCTAGTTGCGAGAACTATAAGTAGGCCAGATAGTGACCAAGTGGGCCACTCTGAACAAGTGGGAAGCCCAGGTTAAGACCAAGTAGGCCACTCTAATTAAGTAGGAAGCCCAGGTTAAGATTAAATGGGACGCTTAAATTAAGGTAATGCTAAGGGTAGGACGCCTGTATAAAGCACATCAATACGTATTCCTCATGCGCAGAGAACAAGGTCTAGAAGGTTACCAAATATAAGGGTTTTTAACGATACAGTAGTTTAGTTAGTAATAGCTATAAAAGCTATTTACCTAGAAACTGAGAATACTACCTCTATAGGAGCACCTATAGCACCTTTTAACGCTATTAAGTTAGATTAGGCCTTAAGGGAGGACGCTCCTGGCTAGATAAAAGCTATCTTTAAAAAATTCCTCTTACTTAAGAGGATGCACACCTATACCATTATAAGGGGGAGAGTACTAGAAGGAAGGTTATTACTCCTAAGTAAGCTAGTTCTAAAGCACAAGTATAATACCAAGGGAGAAGTAATTCGCAAGAAGGCAAGACTGTGCATTTAGGGAGATAAGCAGACCCCCAACATTAATTATTTTAAGACATTTGCGTCTGTTGTATAATACGACACCTTTAGGTTCCTAATGGTAAAGGTGGCAGCTAAGGACCTTAAGCTCAACTATATCAACGTTAAAACTGCATTCTTGAACCCGCTATTGCAAGAATAGATTTACATGCAGATTCCTAACCTATTAAGAGACTTCGAACCTGAGCTTAAGGGCGTAAAAGATGTCTACTTGAAGCTAAATAAGTCACTTTATGGCCTAAAGCAGGCACTGAGAGAATGGTTTTAGATGGTTAAGAAGTTCTTTAAGAGTATAGGTTTAAAAGCAGCTAATGCTAACCCCAATCTCTTTATAGGAAATAAAGTATATATCTTGCTATTCGTTAACGATATGCTGATTGCAGGAAAGCGCCAATACCTTAATATCACAAAGACAAGAATCTTAAGAGAATGGAGATGCAAAGACCTAGGTCCTGTAGAAGTATTCATAGGCTTCCAAATTAAGCGAGATCGTACAAACCGAACCCTCAAGCTACATCAGACAATGTACACTAAGAAGCTACTTAAACGGCTAAAAATGGACAACTGTAATCCGGCCAAGCTACTAATACCAGCAGGTACTGTTCTGAAGCCCGATATTAAAAGCCTCCTTAAGTATAACAATGCGACAGTGTACCGGTAGATTATTAGCTCTATAATCTACCTCTTAAACTGCACACGTCCTAATACCAGCTACGCTGTCAGTTAGTTAGCTAGGTTTATGGCAGCACTAGGAGAATTGCATTACCGCTTAAGTAAGCAGCTACTACGATATTTAAACGGCACTCTTAAAGCAGGAATTACCTACTTAAGTTAAGCAGTCTACCTTCCTCTATGCAAGCTCACGTTACCTACTGGTTATAATATCTTTACTAATGCTACGTGGGGAACAGAACACGATCGGATATTATTCTAAGGCATAGCAGTTATACGCTATGGGGGAGCAGTGATCTGGATAGCTTAAAGGCAGAAGTTGACGGCATTGAGCTCAATGGAAGCAGAGATTATAGCGGCATCAGAAGGAGTAAGGTTAGTAGTATAGCTTAAGAAGCTGATAAGAGATCTAGAAGAGAGAGATAACGATAACCCTTTTATCCCTACGCTCTACTGTGACAATAAGGGTACAGTTAACCTTTTATACGACACGAAACACTACCAGAAAGCCAAGCATATTAAGACTCGATACCTCTTCGTACGAAACAACATGGTTCAGCGAGGTTAACTCAAAGTGGTACATATACCAGGCAAAGATCAGCCGGGAGATATGCTTACGAAACAGCTACCAATCGACCAATTTACGAAGCACTATGCAACGCTAGGAATCGGTAACTAACGGAGACGGTAACGGACGGAGACGGGGCAAGTTACGGAGGTTTTTCGCCTACTATAGGTTTTCCCTCTGTACGTAGGCCAAATGGCACTTGCAAGGTATTTGGGAATAGCTTCATAATTGCCTATTTGGGACAGACGAGGAGAGCGTCGTCAGCATGGGGGAGTGTCAGAAATTAGCGATGAGGTGCTGACTAAGCTCTGGACACATTGCGAGGTCAAGCTCTGCATGCAATCTATATAGACATCAACCGCATCTACTGCATCACGAATCAATCAATATTCATCGTCTGCGTCATCTCTATCATCAAATAGACCCTCAAGACACCTCCGCTGTGACCTTATGACCTTGTAATTCCAACATAGGTAGAGAGACGTCGGGTAGTTTTTAAGACCATTCCTCTGTTCTTGATAAGTTGCCTTATGTTGTTAATAAGCGCCAAGACCCGCGAAAACTCTGCTGTTCTAATGGTGTTAAGGACGACGCATTCGAAAGCGCCCTCTAGCCACGACGTAACGCCGCTGTATTAGTAACAGACGAGATCCTCATTCTTAGCTTGACCGTACGGACAAGATAAGACGGAAAGGAACCCCTATAGGACAGTATAGGTCGGATCTCGCTTTTGGTGTTCCTTGTGTACTGCTTATATTAACAATATCCTAGTATATAGTAATAACCTAACTAAATATAAGAAACACGTTAACCTTATCTTAGAAGCCTTACGTAGAGCTAGCCTATAATTAAATATAGATAAGTACGAATTCTATAAAACAGAAGTCCTATACCTTAGACTTATTATTTCTATAGACGGTATATAAATAAACCTAAAGAAAATTAAAGTAATCGTAAACTGGTAAGAACCCAAGAACGTTAAGGATGTAAGAGCCTTTATAGGATTTGCTAACTTCTACTAATAGTTTATTAATAACTTATTTACCCTAGTCTTACCCCTTATAGCTCTAACCCAAAAAGACAAAACCTTTATCTTTAATAAGGAATGTAAGAAGGCCTTTACCTATCTAAAAGTCATGTTTATTACCATACCTATACTCTAACACTTTGACCCAAACTAAAAGAGTATTATAGAAGCTAACTTATCTAACTACGTTACTAGAGGCATTTTGTCTTAGTATAATAAGGAAGGAGTACTATACCCTATAGTATACTTCTTAAAACAACTAAGTCCAGCTAAATATAACTACAAGATCTATAATAAGGAATTATTAGCTATTATTAGATATTTTAAATAATAGCGACCTAAACTAGAAGGCGCTGGATTTCTAATTAAGGTCTTTAACAACTATAAAAATCTATAGTACTTTACAACCACGAAACAGCTAAGTTATTATTAAGCCCACTAGTTAGAATATCTGTCTCGTTTCTAATTCTTAATTATATACCGCCTAGGCGTTTAAGGTTAAAAACCTAATACCCTAACCTAATGTTTACAAGATATACCAGCATAGAAAGAAGCGCATACCTACTATAATTAAACCCTACTTCGCCCTAAATTATTTAATCCCCTAGCTGAAGACCTTATAGTATATGTCCTTAAAATAACTAATTAATTAGTTAAACAGATTATAATTAATAAATACCTAAATAACGAGTTTATCTAAGAGACACTTAAGCTAATTTAAGATGGCGTTAGACGCTCTAAAAAGATCTCTCTAAATAAATATAAAGCTTATAGAGACCGCTTATACTACTAGAACCGCCTAGTTATACCTAACTATAATAAACTTAAGCTTAAGCTTTTTAAATACGTATATAACCTACCAGTAGCCGGCCACCTAGGCCATAGAAAAACCCTAGAACTACTCTAATAGGAGTACTACTAGCCGAATATATATAATATAATATAAAGGTATATCTCTAGCTGCTATACCTGCTGACAAGCTAAGGCTTTGTATAAGATATATAACGGCTTTCTAAAGCCACTACCTATTCTAGACTGAAGATAGAAGGACATCTTAATTAACTTCGTCGTTAAACTCCCTATAAGTAAAGGCTGTATAAACATTATAGTAGTTATAGACCAACTATCTAAAATAAAACACTTAATCGCCTATCCTAATATATTAACATCTACTATTGCCCAACTGTTCCTAGATTATGTATAGAAAATCTACAGACTTCCTAAAACAATTATCTCTAATAAAGGCAGCCAGTTTATCTTTATATTTTAGAAAGAACTAACTACCTAACTCCACATTAAAGCACTATTATCTACGGCATACTACCTAAAAACGGATGGTTAAACGGAACGTATAAATGCTATAATAGAACAATATATTCGGATATACACGTCATATCTATAGGATAACTGGATAGACTAGCTTATATTCGCTAAGTTTACTATAAATAACTCTATCTTGGAAACTATAAAGGTCTCCCCATTCCTGGCTAACTACGGCTAGCATCTATAAATGGGTTTTAAACCCTTTAATAATATTCCTTGCCCGGCTTATTAGGCCTTATAAGTTATAAAAACAAATAAATTTGTAAAGAAGATAGAAGAACTATAAGAGTTTCTTATTAATAAAATAATATAGGCCCAATCTATCTATAAAGCCGCAGCAAATAAGAACTAAACCCTAGCACTAGCTTACTAAATTGGTAACTTTGTCTAGCTAGATATAAGAAATCTAAACATAAAATAACCTATTAAGAAAATTAATTAGAAGAACGCTGGCCCTTATAAGGTTAAAAAAGTTGTCTCTTCTTATGCCTACCAACTAAAGCTCCCTAATACGGTTAAAATCCACCCCGTATTCCATATGTTAGTCCTCCGCCCTACCGCCCCTATATTAAACACCCTACCTGGACAGATCTAAGACCCTCCCCTACTAGTTAAAGTGGATAGTAAGGATAAGTACCTTATTAAAAGAGTTAATAACATTAAGTATAATAAACGGAAACGCAAATATATATACCTTATAAAATAGAGAGGTTTTACTAAACCCTTATAGGAACCTGCTAACTCTATAGGACTTACACAAGCCGCAAAAGACTTTTATAAACTCTACCCAGAACTACCATAGCCCCATCTCGCAGATGCTCGAGTTTAAAAGGGGGGTACTATTATGGGATACCCCCGTGACACCTTATACACGTCTACCTGTTTCCACTAACTAAACAACCAGAGACTAACCATAAGACGGCAATCTAATAGCAATCTGCCGTATTCTACCGCAATCTGCTGTCTCTACTGTTAGAGTTACTAACTGGCAACTTTAAGGACCTCTAACTACTAAATTCTGCTAAGTTTTACCAGAACCGCCACCTAAGCTCTACCCTACCCGTATATAGCACAGTACCCGTTAACCTAGCAACTAAGCAAACGTTATATACCCTTTTCCCCCTATTTCCTACTTTCTTTTCCTTACGCAACGTCTTGACTTTATTACGCAGTTTATATACATAGCTTAATAATATCTACTTCGCTATATATTATCACCGCTTATGCTTGCTCCGTGACAGGAACTAACCCTTTTAATAGGCCCTTAGTTCGCGTCTATTACGCATTTTTAGCCAGAACCTAATAAGACAATAATTAATATATTAGACATTAGGGCACAAGTTAACGCAGGATAGGAGAAATGGCCTAAAGGCATTAACCTATAGTCCAACGAAACCACCATAAAGGATATTAATAAATTTATAAAGTTTAAGATCCTAGAATATAAAGTATACAACCTTAAGGATAATAAACTATAGGAGGTCTACAAGGAAGATTTCTAAAACTTTATAATATAAATCTTTAAGGATTGCAACTAAATTGGTATCTAAAAGCTCCAAATGTTCCTACAGACTAATAGCGTATAGATAAAGAAGCATAGGAATGCTACAGTCCCCAAATCGCTATTTAACACCTTATAAGAAGAAGACCCTATAAAATAGACTAAGCCTAAGATTAAGAAGCACATGGCAACTAGAGGAAAGTTTACCTTAAGACAAATTAACTACCTTCTTAAGAATAACTTTACTAGTACTAGTACCATTAAAACCCTAATCTTAATCTCACCAACCATAAACCCTACCCTACTTATAATACCACCCACTATACCTTAACCTACCCCTATACTACCCCTATAACAGGAGCCTAACTATATTAACTTAACCCTATAACTAGAACTACCTAGGGGATAAAGTTAAACCTAGAGTTTTAGCAAGGAGCTAATAAACCTTATAAAGATATACACGGAAGATAACAAGTACAGCGGAGAAGATGATAACTTTAACTTTAAACTTACCATCTTCCACAACCTCTATAGCAGAGCTAATGTACCCTAAGAAGCCAAGGTTAAAGCCTACCCTATAATACTACGCGGTCTAGCACTTAACCACTACTACACTAACCATAAAAACATCACCCTAACCCTTTTATTTAACCAAATTTGCAATACTACACGCAACTACTTTAAGGGACCTAAGTATAGACGCAGCATACTAGGGTAGTAGAATGTAATAACTTTAAAGTCTATAATAGGCAAGAGCAAGAATGCTAGAAAGTTAACCTTAAACTGCCTATAGTTACTTATTAAAGAACTAAGATACCTCTAGTATAGCCTTAACCTAGATTTATATATAGACAAGTTCCTTTATAATAAGCTTATTAACGCCTGCTAAGAGTCACTAGTATGCTAATATGCCTGCTTTAAACCTTCTAACAGCCTAAGTAGTCTAATTAACAACTTACAATCCTCTATTATAACATTTAAAAAGTTAAATAGTAAGAACCCCTAAGCCTTCTTTACTAACCGCCGCTACCATAAACAACACCCCTAATTACCTTATAGAATATAACCATCTTTATCTAACCAATATGCATTATTAAAGAAGCGCTGCTTTGTTTGTTATAAGGAAGGCTACTAGTTATCTAAATATTTAAGAGAAGAATGTGACAAATTAAGGAAAAAGTTTAAAGATAGACTTAACTGCCGCTTTAACAGGCATGCTAAGCAATATATTACTAAGTATAAGGGAACAGATTATAATAATAAACTTAACTTAGAATCTACCAATAACGCAATGGAAGCTCTTATAATTAATATTGAGTTACTACTACTATCTCCAACTTAGAAATAGACTAAATTATTCCTTACCTTTTTTGGAACGATATAGCATAAAGGAGCTATTAATACTGTAACTAACTTAGCGGGCTAATCCTTTACCTATGCAATTACCGGCACTAATCTAATTACTTGCTATAATAACTTAGACCTATTTGCCTATGTTGCTACTAGCTAATATACCTCTAATAAGTTCTATAGAGTAATAATTAATATAGGAGCCTTAAAGAGATTAACAGCTAGCTATGGACAATACCTCGCATATAGGAAGACCTATAATACCGTTATTAATACTTTAAAGGCTGGCGCTATTAACGTCTAGTTTGGCATTAGTTCTACCTCTTCTATTAGCTCCGTTATAGTTAACACACTAGTTAGTAATGTTCAGTTCCATATTATAAAGGCTAATATACCTTTCCTACTGTGTCTTGCAGATATAGACGTACTAAAGGTCTACTATAATAACCTTAAGAACATCCTAGTCACCCTAATAAAATTAGTGCTAGTGGTTCGCCAATTTGGTCACCCCTTCTTATTATAGGAAGAGTTACTACAGTTATTTATAACCTACTTATTTAATTAAAACCCCTGCTATCTAACTACCACTAAACTCCGCTGACTCTACTGTTACTTTGGACACCTATTAGCAGATAAGCTATATAAAGTATTAGAACGCTCTGGCCACAATAATATTAATAAGTAGATTATTAACTATCTTACCAAGTACTGTTCCCACTGCCAGAAATATAGTAAATCTCCTAAATAGTTTAAGTTTACATTATAAAAAGACCAAGACTCTGATTTTAACCATTCCATCTTTATTAATATTATGTACATTAATAGAAACCCTATCCTCTATATTATTAATAAAGCTACCAAATTTTAAGCCATAAGATAGGTATGTAATATCTCCGCAAAACATATATGGGATATCCTATAACTATGCTAGATTGACACCTATATTGGACCACCTAACTATATTACCTATAACGCCGGGAAGAACTTTGTAAGCAAGGAGTTTTAATAGTATGCTATGGCAATGGCCATATTAATTAAGAGCGTCCTAGTGGAAGCTTACTAGTCTATTAGAATGGTAGAAAGAGCTTATTTAACACTATGCTAAGCATACTAGATAATTATAAAGGAACTATAGGACTTAGGAATAACTAAAGAACTAGCTTTATAAATGGTAGTAAAAGCTGCTAATGACACAGCTAGCCTAGACGGCCTGGTCCTAATACTACTTGTCTTTAGTACCTACCCTTAAATAGGTAAACTTAACCCACTAGCACCCTCTATTATATAGCGAGCGGTAGCTATAAAGAAGGCAATGGAGGAGATTGTAAGGATTAGGGTAAAGAAGTAAGTTGATAATGTACTAAACCAATAAAATGGTCCATCTATCACCACAATCCACAACCTCCCCCTTAACTCAGATATACTTATATAGCGTAAAGGCAATACTAAATAAAGCGGTAGATGGACTGGCCTATTTAAGCTACTTGGAATTAATAGAGAGACATATAAGATATAGCTCCCTAGTAGACCTACCAACTTCAGGACCATAGTAGTGAAACTATATCTATAACCTAAACTAGAAGAACCAACTAAGGAACTAACTAAAGAACTAACTAAGGAACTGACTAAGGAACCGACTGAGGAACCAACTAAGGAACCAACTAAGGAACTAACTAAGGAACTAAATAAGGAACTAATTGAGGAACTAACCAAGGAACTGGCAGCTACTATACCCCCCCAAAGATTAAAATGGACATAATAACCGCTGATAAAGTCGCAGCAAAACATTATAGATGTATTAATATTCATTAACAACAGCCTAATGAAACCAGATACTATAACCTCTAAGTATACCTTATTGTTATTTATAGAGTCTTAATATAAGGAGATAAATGGTTTACTTAAGAAAGGTGTCTTTAAGTTTACTAATACAGCAGACATCCTAAAAGGAGTTAGAATTTTTAATTCCTAATTTATTAATAAGATTAAGAATGCTAGAATAGATAAGGCCTTTAAGAAGTCTAGACTGGTTATATAAGCCTATAATAACTATAGCAAAGATCTGGTCTTAATATAATTACTAACTATTTAATATGTTAGCCAGAGAATTATCCTAGCACTTATAGCAACCCTATAAGGAAATGAAAGAAGACTAGCTTCTCTATACCTATATAATATCTTATAAGCTTATATACAGTCTAGTACCCACCTAAATAGAGACTTCTTTATACGCCCGCCACCAGAACTTGGACTAAAAGATAGATTAATTCTAAGAGTTATTAAACCACTCTATGGTGTCCCAGAAGCTGGCAACTATTAGTTTAATATATACTACTATTACCACCTTAATAAACTATAGATAAACCAGTTAATATATAACCCCTGCTTATTATATACAAATAGTAATGGCTTTAGAATTGTAGGATTATAGACTAATAATAGACTATTCTTTGCTAATAAAACCTTTATAGAGGCTAAAGAAGTTAGACTTTAGGAGGTAAAGTTTCTAGTAAAAGAGAGAGAGAAGCTTATACTAAATACCCCAATTAAGTTTAATAGAGGCTATATTAAGCAAGAAAAAGATTTAATAGCTCTTACCCAGGAATGTTAATGCTAGAATCTAAAGTTGGTTACTATAAAGACTATAGACCTAACTAGCTCCAAAGGGGAAGTCTGTAAGGCAGTTATACTAAAAGACCAGTATGTTGCTTAGAGAGTAAAAGGAGCCTATATTGCCATAGTCTGTTAACTAAAGGCTACCTTTAACCTCTTCTTTATAGCATAAGTTATTAACCTAAAGGAAGAATATGCAAAGCAGCTTAACAAACGGCTATAATGGCAAATTAATAATCCCTCCTAAGGACTTCGCTTTGTATAACTTAATATAAGCACTCTTAAACTAATAATATTTACAGACTTATCCTTTACCAATAACTACAACCTCTCTTTTTAGATCGGCTTTATTATTACACTTACAGATAAGGATAATAGGGCCAATATCCTCTATTAGTTATCTATTAAATACAAGTAAGTTATATAAAGTATCTTGGCATCTAAACTATATAGAATGGCCTATGGATTTAACACTGGAGCTGCAATTAAAGCAACTATTAAGAAGATCCTATAACTTAAACAACTACCGCTTATCCTTTATACTAATTTAAAATCTCTATATAACTGCTTAGTTAAACTTGGGATAATATAAGAGAAACAACTTATAGTTAACCTAATATGTTTATAACAATTATATAAGAGAAAAGAGATAGTAAAGATCAAATGGATTAATGGGGGTAGTAACCCTATAGATGCTATAATAAAATTAAAGCCTTGCCAGGCATTAAAGGACCTAATTAATATAAATATAATTAAGCTATAAGTCACTAAATAGGTAGAGAGAGGAGAAGATGTTAAAGCAGGAACAGAGAGTGTGAAGATGCAAGGCCAGCCGCCAAGGCTCTAGTACTAAGCGAGCCAATAGCGATTTTCCATCCCAGGGATGGAAAATTGTGATTGGTCACTTTAACCACCTAGCAGAATTTGGCAGAATCTAAGCGGAATATGGCAGAATTTGGTAGAACTTAATGGAATTTAGTAGAATATGGCAGAATTTGGCAGGAGGTGTGCTCAAGCACTATTAAAAACTAAATACTCCCAGTGTCTGAACAAGGTTGTCTATAACTAATTGGGTTAGTTATGTGAGCTAAGCGAGCTTAGGAAATCCACCAAAATCCACCTATAGAATAGGAGAATCAATAAGCATTAATTAAAACCCAGTCACCACCCACACTATTGCAATAGCAATACATATCACCGGAAGTGATACCGACAATTACCTAAATAGGCAACATTAATAACGCTAAAATAGCTAAAACCCAGAACCCCTGTAAAGTTTTTATAGACTTCTTTATATAGACAAACCCTAACATTACATAGATAATCCGCCGCTCCTTACTATATCCTAAAACCTTTAAAGCTAACAAAGTTTACTATACCCTTGTTAACCATACTAATAAGTTCCTTAGTAATATTAAAGCGGGACTATAATTTATATATAACACAAACACTGCTAATAAGAAAGCTAACGAAAGCCTTAATGCCCTTATTACCTCCTAGATAGAAACTATTGCCGCTTTTAAATAATTAACCCCTATAACAATAGTAGTAACCTAGCAGAAAAAATAGATATCTAAAGACCCGCCAATATTTAGCGGAAAAGGCACCCTACTAAAATAATAAGCTAACTTTAAGACCTAGTATATTAAGATTAAAGGAGTCTTTAACTATAACCAGGACTACTTTAATATAGTCTAATCCTAGATCCTTTATATCTTAGATATACTAGAGGGCAAGGCCTATAAGTTTATTAAGTAGGGCTTAGAGCTTATATATAAGAACCTAAACAATATGTCTATATAGAAATGGCCCACTAAAGAAGATATACTTAAAGAGCTTACTGCCTACTATAAGGTCCTTAATATAACCTAGGTTGCAAAAAACAATCTTAACCATTTTCCTTAAGGTAAGTATAATTACTAGTCCTAAAAGGGAGAGCTTAATAAGTTAATAGTCCGCGCTAGGAAGACAGAAAAATAGAAGGTAGATCTACTCTAAAAGTTTATCTCTCTAAAGATAGAAGAGCTAGTACTTGGACTTGCCTATAAAATTAATAACAGTGACTATATAGGTTAGAGTAAGCAGATAGATATATTTACTAAAAACCTTATAAACTATATATACTAAGCTAACCTTAAGAATACTAACTACCGTCCACCTACTTAAGCTCCTACCCCTATATTAACACTAACCCTAATCCTAGCAGTAACTAAAGAATCTATAGATCTTAATAGAATCTTAGATATAGAGCGCAAGCGCCGCTTTAATAATAGACTATGCCTTGCCTATGGCCTGCCTAGCTACTAAAAGGACGCTTATAACCCCGCTATAATAGCAAACCTAGTCCTAATACCAGCCCGTTAAATAATATAAACTAATAACCACGGATATAGTAACCGTGGAGTCCATTATAGCTATAGTAGATAACTCCCCCCCTTTAACCCTACAGCTTAGTTACTTTAAATAATGCCCTATATAGAAGCCCAACCCGTTAATAACGCCTAGAATTAGTAACTCCGTGTTAGCGAATATAAACACAGCTATATTATTGGCGAGGTGCCGTCTCCCTATACCCTAACCAAGACTAACACTACTAGCTAGATAGATACTAGATTGCCCCGCTAAAATAGCTTTATACCCTAGTTATTAAAAGGCAGACCCTTAAACTAAGTTGCGTTTAAGGGTCTAAACTATATAAGAAGGAAGATAAGAAGATTAGGTCCCTGTTACTAAACTAATTAGTCCTTTCTATTAGTAAACTGCTACTTAATCTTAGATTAGCAAATAGTAATAAGAAATTAATCCTTATTTAAACCCAACTCTCCTTATTATACAACCTATGCCCCTAAGTTTTTATTAATACAGTAAGCCTAGTGGACTTAGGTAGTACTGCAATGGCATTTACTAACATAGAGTCTATTATAAGAAAATATAATGTTATAACTAAGAAACTGTTGGTACCTAGGCTACTATGCCTTATAAACAGCATCCTAACTTTACTTATTATGGACTACTTTACCGCCTAAATGTTAATTAGCATCTATACTAAAGCTATACTCTTTCTTATTACTAAACTCTTACCTAGTACCCTAATTATCTTAGGTATGCCTTAGCTCTAGAAGCATAAGCCCCGCCCCAGCTTTAGAGAGCTTAAGATCTGCTTTAACTTAGACTACTACTCTAGGAACTGACTCCTATAGGGGACAGCTAATAGTAGTAGGGACGCCCCGCGTAGATACTTAGCACTACTAAGCCTAGTGCCTAGGACTATATATAAAGCCCTAATAATAGAAGATATTCTTAATAAAGGAGAACCTATATAGCTGCAAAGCAATAAGATAGTAAAAAACTGGACTACTCTAGCACTTAAGACCAAAATAATAGGCTAGCTGGCCTTACCAAGACCAAGAAAGAAGGTCCGCTTTACGCCGCTACCACTAATAATCTAACGCTAACCTAGACACCTTTTAAACCCCAGCTGCCTAGCCCAATACCTAGAACTAAGCTATATGCTATATACGCACACTATAGCCCGCGTTATAGCAAGGACTAGCTAGGAAATTACTAAGCCCTAGATAATAGAAACCGCGCCACTATAACGCCTAACCTTATACCTACTCCCCGTACGCCTTATATAAGGCCATCGCCTAAAAACCACTTCTAAGAGCTAACTAAGATAAGCTAGCCCTGCTACAATATTAGGAGAAGACTAAATACGCCCTAACCTAGACAATATTATAAACATACACGCCGTAAATTTCGCCTAGTTTTATAAATAAAAAGGCGTAAAAGTAATAAGGATCTATATAGCGGAGTTAGTAGAATTAGTAGAATAAGAAGAACGGAAACAATTAATAGATAAACTCCCTACTAGACTAGTTAAAATACTAGACCTAATAGAGGAATCCTTCTACTACTTAGTTAATAGTAACTATATAATAAAAGAAGCCTACAAGGTCTTCCCTAGTTATTTTTACTGTTTCCTTAAGAAAAACCTCCAGACTATAAATACTAAGTTCCTCCGCCACAAAGTTATAGATATAGACGTTAAGAAGTTTATAAAATGCAAACCCACTCTAACTAGGGATAATATTATATAACGCCTCCTAAGGGAACACAGGCACTATATTAAGGGGTTTCTTCTAAAGAATACTAATAAGCTCCTACCATATCGCCCATAGGATCATAAAATTAAAATTATACTAAGAAAGCAGCCCCTGTACCATAAAAACCGCCTACTCTCCCCTACTAAGCTTTAATGCGTTAAAAATGGATTAATAAGATGCTTAATAAAGGCTTTATCTAAGAATTAACATCCCCCACTATAGCCCTACTCCTACTTACTACTAAGCTAAAAAGAGGGGTAAGGATCTGCTATAACTACAGAGGACTTAATAACGTCACTATTAAGAACCAATACCCGCTTCCACTTATCTATAAGATACTTAATGCCCTATACAGCGCCAAATTCTATGCCAAGTTTAATATTATTGCCGTGTTTAACAGGATCTATATTACTAAGGGCTATAAATAGCTTACAGCATTTATTACCCACTTTGGGCTCTACAAGATGCTAGTAACCTCATTTAGCCTTTATAATACCCTAGCTATATTCTAAAACTATATTAACCACATTCTTTATAACGTACTAGATAACTATTATATAGCATACCTTAACAACATCCTTATATTTTCTAAAACTTAAGCTAACCATACTAGGCACATTAAAGGAGTAATTCGCCGCCTTAAAGCTGCCGGCCTCCAAATTAATATTAGTAAGTTAGAGTTCTATACAATAAAGATAAAATACCTTAGCTTAATTATCTTAATAAAAGGAATAAGTATAGACCCTAAAAAGGTCTAAGCCTTATAAGCATAGGAGAACCCAACCTTAGTTAAGGAATTACAGCAGTTTCTTAGATTTATAAACTTTTACTATAGGTTTATCCAAAGTTATTCTGCTGTTACTACACCTATAATAAAACTCCTAAAAAAGGATATTGGATAGCTATAGGGACTAAAACAAGCCAAGTTATTTAAGGTCCTTAAGAGAGCCTTTACTTCAGCACTAGTACTAGCATACTATAACTATATAAAGAAAACAGTAGTAGAGACAAATGTATTAAATTAGGCTTCTGGCGGAGTCCTTTCCTAGTATAATAATAACGGTAAACTAAGACTAGTTGCATTCTTCTCTATAAAGCACTCTACGCTAGAGTATAACTATAAGATCTATAATAAAGAACTCTTAGCTATTATTAAGGCTTTAGAGGAATAGCGTCCTAAGCTATAAGGGACTAAGGAGCCGTTTAAAATTATTACTAACTATAAAAACTGTTGGTAACATAAGGTAATATCACGTAGCTATAGTTTGTAGATAGTATGATAATAGTTAATTGATTTTTAATAGGAATAAGGAAAGGGGTAAGGAACTTAAGGTTCCTTACCACGCTAGGGCCACATTAACACGTAATGGCAATATGCCTTGTTCCCGATACTAGCAACTCTTCTTTTTGTGGTTGCCATCTATATATATATAAATAGACAGGATGCGATAATACTAGACAGTGTACAACAATACCAAACAATATGCGACAATATGCGACAATGCGGTAGTTGGTAGAATTTAGCAGATAACGTAAAGACAGGTGGGCCGCTAAGGCGCTAGTAGTAAGCGAGCCAATAGCGATTTTTTATCCCGGGGATGGAAAATCCTAATTGGCTGGTTTGAGTTAGGGTCTATAGAATATTATACTCCTACTCCCTTTTAACCCAACCTTTAACTTATATACGCAGAGTATTTGTGTTAATAAACGTCTCTAGTGCCTTATTTGGGTTCGCCTTTGTTATCGCATTTACTAGGTTATCTTAGCCATTAATCTATTAAATCTTAAAGAGTTTTTAACGCTTATAGGATTGCTAAAGTGCTATAATATTAATTATAAGGCGCTTCTTCTTTATGGTACTAAGCTTGACTAAACACTTATAGAGGGAATATAAGTCGGTGCATACAATTATAGGGATAACGGGAAGTTTAAGTTAATCTATAATTATCTTTAGGGTAGTTCTAATTGCAATTGCTATATTAACTCCGCTAACTATTCCATATATCTCTAACGCCAAAATACTTCGGGTGACATGCTTGCTCTTAGTTAAGCTCCAATGGATAAGGTTGCTATAGATTATAAAGTCATTCTCTTCAGTAAACTCGTTTGCAATAATAATTTTATATCCTAGCTAGGAGCTAAAATCTTTATTATTTATGAACAATCCATTAATAAATACAAAGAGCTTGGCAGTAGGAAGATTAATAGGCACGTAGAGTAGTCCCTAATTAAGATGGTTTATTTGCCAGGAAAGACGTTTATTTAGGGCAAGAACGTTATTCTTAGTTGGTTCCTAGTGTTGGGCGGCAACAGAGAGATTGAATAAAGCCTTAGGTTAACAAATAGAAGCAACATAAGCTCTACAAGCGCGTTGCTCTATATATCCTTACTTTAGAGAATTAGCGTTAATAACGTTAATCTTCTTGCCTTAACCCTTCTAGCGTAAAGTAATAGAATCCTTGTTTAGGGAGAGGGTGCATCTATTAAAGAGTAATAGTATTATTAAATCAAGCTTTTCCTTTGGCTTTGCTATAAGCTTTTCCTTTGGCTTTGCTATAAGATTTGCCTTTACTAACTTATCTTCTTTAAGAGCTAAGAATTGGTCGTCTCCCAAGATAATTATATTATTAGTTTATATGCTGATGATTCCAAATAGAGTTCCTATAGTTGTAATTAGGAAGCATGGGTTAAATATAGAAGTAGTTATTAAAAGCTTCTCTTTATAGTGCTTGCTGTAGGTAGCCTACTAATGGGTTCCTACCTCTGCGATTCCATATAATAGCTTAAGCATAACCATAATTGTATCTTTGGGATATTGGTAACGAATTTACTCTAAAAGGTATGCCAATATTAAGCACTAAAGGTGCGTCTCTAATTGGGTATAGGCCTAAGTAATATCTTATAAATAAACCGCTATTCTATTCTTTATTAAGGAGGGAGCTAGTGTAATAATAACTCGCTGACTAGCTTATTAAATCGTAGAAGACTATATAAAAATTACCTCCTTACCATTATTGTTATAGCCTTGGATGACAAGCCTTAATTTCTTAAATAGGGCATTAGTAGCTTTGCCCTTAATTTCGTTAACTATTCTTAACTTAAAGATGCGAACTCTATTAAACTTAGTAGGGTCATACTTCTTAAATTTAAAGACTCCTTTTGTGATAAGACTTTTAATCTCCTGCTTATTAGATGCTTAGAAAGGAGCTCCTAAAGTTATAATATAACCTTCCTTTTAGAGCTGTTTTGTAAGTTTAAAGTCATCCTTCTCCTTAGCTGTTATAAAGGCCATCAATAACTCGACTCTATTTTTAATAGCGGTAATAAATTGCTCTTTAAAATCAATAAGATATTGGCGATTTTGTAATCCCTTTAGGCAACCTCTACCGCGTCGTAGTTATAGCGCATCTACTAATATTATATTGGGATTGTAGTCGCCTTCTAGAGTATATTAATTGTGGTTCTCCTTTAGGGCATCTTCTAGGGCATCCTGTAAAGGCTTAGAACTATTATCTTTATAGTAAAACTTAATAATAGTTAAATAGAATTAAGTGGGTTTATAAGGCATCTAAATAGTATAAGTCTGGCCATTAATTATAATGAGTTAATATAGGCCTAACTATCCTCTTTTTTTACGCTATACGCGTACCTTAGACTAGAGTGGCAGATTAAGTATAGTTAAGGTGTTTAGGCCATTTCTCATTCCTAGTGCGTCGTTGACTTGGCGTGTAGCGTAGAGACGTTATACCTCCTTTATTGCCTTGCGAATAGCCTCAGCTTGTTATACAATAGAGGGAGATAGTGGAGAATTGTTAGTTATTTAAGGGTAGGCGCCGAAGACTAGTAATATAGGTACAAGTCCATCTAGGCCAGCAGAATCGTTAACAGCTTTAATAGCTATTTGTAAGGTAAGTTCTTCGCTAGCATCCTCTAGTTCTGAAGAGATAATCTTATATACGCGGCATAATGGCGTGTAATATCGCTCCACTTTTTTAATACTATTATGTGCCTTAACAGGGACTTCCTTAACCTTAATTGCCATTGCCTTTGTCTGTTATTAAAACTCTATAGATAAGAAGTTCTTTCCTATATTATAGACGATTTAATTAGGGGGTCCTAGGTAGACATTAATCTAGTATAACTAAAGGGTATCCTATATGTTTCTAGCTGACATATCCTTTAAGAATCGTGCGGCTTGGAAGGAAGTTAAGAAGTTAATAACTTAGAGTACTGGCTTGCCGCTAAGATATATAACGTTGACAATAATACAGAAGTTAAAGTTGTAGTTATCTTTAAGGGTGAACTTAAATTGGCCAGGGGACCTCTGGTTTATTTAGCAGTGGTAGTAGTATTTTATAAGATGCTTAATTGCCTTAACCTTAACTTTATGGCCTACTTACTAAAGAACCCTAAGCAATTGATAAACAGATAGGTGGCCAAAACGATGGTGTAGTTGGCGTAATTCTAACTTAGTTAAGTGGCTCTAAGTAATACTCTTTTCTAGTTAATAAAGGAGCAACTAGGGGTGACCCTACTTGCGTATAATAGGCACCCGATTATCTCCCTAAATAAGTATATTCTTAAGGTTATTAAGCCTAACGCCTAATTTATCCATATCTTTAATGTAAAATAGAAACGGAGTGTTTGTAGGAATAATATGGAAAGTGATATATCCTAAGGGGGTTTGGACCCTAATTGTACTAAGAGAGATTGTAGTACCTTTACTAAAGCGAATCGTATGTTGGCCTGCCGTTGATTGGTTGATCTGAATAGAGCTATTAAGCTGCTAAAGAGCTCGAACTTAAGATTCTCCTATTATAGATACTCCTGCGGCTCCTATATCCGGTATAATACTATAGAAGACGTACGCTGAGTATCTATTGTTAAAGGAAAATGCGGAACTCTCCTTTGGCTTATTAAAGATATCTGATTTCGTAATAGAATGGAGCGTAGATTGGTCGTTAAGAACAGTGATGGTTTATATACCATCTACCTTACCATACTCCGTGAAGTATTAATTAGGAGAGTAGTCCTTAATTTCTATATCTATAAGGAGCTGTTTAACCTTATTAACCTTACCCTTAAGGTCTTTTATGCCTTCGTATTAAACTAGGAAGCTTTAGAAGTAGGCCATAGTGACCTCGCAATTTCCAACGTTTCTTACACTCTAACGGAACTTGTTATATGCCTCTTTTCGCTTATTAAGGGAGTGTCTAGTTAACTAGCACTTTGGCTTCTTATAAACGTAGCACTTCTTCTAGTGATTACTTTAAAATAAACCTCTATAAGGACCTCCACAGTTGCCTTATAGTTAACGTTAATTATACCCTCTTCTATATTCCCTACTACGGCCACTATATATTTAATCAGTCCAGTTGTAATCGTGTTAGTCAGGAATACTTATTTAGGTAGGGTTTTTAGTATAGAGCTATTAAGATTCTTATATTTGCATCACAGTACCTATAGCGGAGCGTAGCTTAGTATATACTCCTTTAAACGTATCTATAGGTTTGTATAGCGCCAAGTTACACTTAGGAACGCTATGGCATACTAAGATAACCTGGTCCCTTAGGCTGTTCTTATTTTGGTAGGTTTTAGTAAGGCCATATTGGATTTTCTAGAGTTTATTAAAGAGTAGTTGAAGGCACTCTAAATAAGTCTTTGTTAGGTTGGAAGCAATAACTCTCTAGAATATAGTCTCTCGCCATTTAGATATATAAAGTTAGCGATTCTTATTAGTCTTAAAGTGGGCTCTAGTAAGCTAAAGTATTATATTAAAGCTATAGTTTTTACCCGCAATATAGTTGTAATAGAATGTTGCTGCCTGTCCCTTTAATATAATAGAGAAAATATAATGGTACTAGTAGCGTTAAATTCCAACCTTATTGCAACAGTTATAAAAGACCTGTAGTTTTACTCTAAGTATGTTGTATAGTTCTCCTCTAAACTTCTTCTCTTCGTCTGAATATACCTTTATTAGATTTGTGACTTCTTATAGTAAAGGCTTACCAGTTGGCTGGAGTAGAGGAGGTGGAGGCGGAGCAACTCTAAGTGGAAAAGCACCTCTAGGTAGGAGAGCAGCTCTAGGTAGGGGGTCAGCGTTTTAGGGGTTTTGATACGAATTAAAGTTGCCTTCTAAAGAATATGGGTTGTTTTTAGGTTTTTATAGTTAACGTATAATCTTAGCTTCCGTCCATATTGGTTCTTCTATACTAATAATAACGGCCTAAATATTGCTAGTAATTGGGTTACTGTTCTTAGTAATATATACCCCATTCCTATAGAGGAAGTCTTAAAAATCCTAAACAATATTAACGTTACTAAGTGCCTAGGTATTAGCAGTCTATCCTATAAAATCCTCCCTAAAATACTCCTATAGTTGTAAGTCGGCGTAGTATCTATTTTAGTAGAATATAATATGGTGTAGGAGAAAGCTGTTAACTTATTTTGCGGTATAAGTTGTTATATTAAAGGCGAATTCGTCCCAATCTTTATTAATAAGTTTCACATACTTAGCTACCCCTGGTGGTAAGGAGTCTTTCCAGTTATTTAAAGTAGGCGTAGCCATGTTTTCGGAGGGAGGGAAGTGTTATTGGTATAGGGATTGTCGTTTGGTACGCGTTCGTAATGTATATTTATCGTTTAGTACGCGTTTGTCGTTTGGTATGCGTTCGTGACATATATTTGCGGTTATGGGGCTTAGGACCAGTTCTGGCCTTAAATCGCGAAGACTCGTAAAGCGTGTTGTTCTGCGTGATAGACGCAAGAATCCGTAATCTTAGAAAGGCTTAGGACCAGTTCTGGCCTTTTAGATCCTTAGATTCGTGGAAGAGTTCTATTTAAGGTTTAGGACCAGTTCTGACCTTAAAAGACAGCTTCCTCTAGTACGAGTAGCACTGGTATAGTGGCTCATCTCTTCTTAGTGGAATACCTAGCTGCTCTGTAGTATAACAGTGAAGTTAACCACTGATCAGTGTTGGTAACACAAGGTAATATCACGTAGCTACGGTTCGTAGATAGTATGATGATGGTTAATTGATTTTTAATAGGAATAAGGAAAGGGGTAAGGAACTTAAGGTTCCTCACCACGCTAGGGCCACATCAACACGTGACGGCAATATGCCTCGTTCCCGACAAAAACCTATAGACATTTATAACTACTAAGCAGCTAAACCAACGCCAAGTTTAGTAGGCAGAGTTCCTTTTATAGTTTAACTTTATAATTATATATAGACCTAGCAGCAAAGCTATACTCCCTAACGCCTTAAGCTAACTACTAGGAATAAAACCTAAGGATATTAATAATAAACGCCTCCGCCACCAAGCCTAAGTTATTATACCACCCTAAAAAGTTAACCCTATAATCTTAAAGGAATTACTATATAAATCCCATAACTTTAATAATATAGAGTTTATAGCCGCTCTAGACCCTAAAATGGCTAAAAAGTTACTAAATAAGCTAATTTAGTTAGGATACTAGGAGAACAAACTTGTAAGAGATATAGTAGCGGCTCTATATAATTGGAAAGCTTGCCATTAGCTAAAGAAGATTAGGAAATTACTCTATTATAATAAGTTAGAATATAACATTATTAACAGACAGATCTACTTCCACTAACGCCTTTTTGTCCCTAATACCCTAGACCTCTACCTAGAAGTTATCTATCGCTTTTATAGTAGTGGCCCTACTAGTTACCCTAGCTGGGTTAAAACTTTTAACCTCTTAAACCAAATATACTAGTAGCTAGGAATCTCCCAGTTTATAGCTACCTTTATTAAAAACTATGCCCTATACTTTTGCACTAAGACCCCCTATTCTGCCCTGCTTAGTTTCCTAAAGCCACTAGAATTACCCGCTTACCTATAGACCGATATTTTAATTAACTATATTACAACGCTGCTGGTATACCAACGCCATAGCAAGGTATATAAATATATCCTTATTATTATAGACTGCCTAACTAAAATATAATACCTTATTCTAGTAACAGGACTCTTAATAGAGGAGCTAGTTAATAGCTTTATTAATAATATATATAAGCTCTATAGTGCACTAAGTATAATTATCTCTAATCGCGGCATATAATTTATTAGCGACTTCTAGCGACAACTAAGTAAATGCCTTAAGATAACCTTATAACTAAGCTCAGCCTAGCATCTAAAAATAGACAGCCAAACTGAAATTGTTAACGCTACCGTAAATAAGTACCTCTATGCTTTTATTAGCTTTATATAGGATAACTAGGTTAACTACCTACTACTTACTAAATTTACTATAAATAACCAAGTCAATAAAAGCATAGGCATCTCCCTGTTTTTTGTAAACTATAGCTTTAACCCTTACCTTAGAATTAAGCCTACTGGCCCCCACCTATTAATACTATTAGTATAAGCAAAGAAGGAGTTCTTCTACGCAGACTCTATAGCTAACCGCTTTAAGCGGATATTAACACAGCTTAAGGCCCTAGCCTAAATTTTATAGCAACGCTATAAAGATAATACCAATACCTATAAGGATAAGAGTGCGTTATTCTATAAAGGCGATATAGTTATAGTTAGCCTAGAAAATATAAAGACAAATAGACCTAAGAAGAAATGGGATGATAAATAGGACGGCCTGTACCCTATACTTATAGTATACTAAGGGGCAGTCGTGGTAGACCTCTTAGACCATATTTAAGTAAATAAATCCTTCTATATATCTAAGGTCCGCCTCTAGGCTGCTAAAGAGATCCCTGGCTAAGCAAATATTAATACTGTAGAGCGCTATAATATACAAGGACAAGTAATAGAGAGAGATAATAACGGCAATATAGAAGATAAATAGGAGTTTAAGAAAATCCTTAATGTATACAACAAAGACCCCTAAGGCCTAACTTATAAGATTAAATAGAAATATTATAAGGACATAACCTAGCAGCTAGAAGAGGACCTAAAGGGTTATAAATAAGCTATACAGCGCTTCTATAAGCAACACCCTAAGAAGCCAGGACCCCTAGATTAGGTATAAGATAAGGAAAAGCCATGCTAAGGTTGTAACCGACCACCGTGTTAAAAATCTGTGGTGGTTAAGATGTTATAGAACTTTAACCGGCGGTTAAAGTTATCTAATTAGTTAGAATTCTTGCTAAGAGCGCCACACGCTAACTTTATTTAATAAGCCGACTAATTGGAATTTTTTAATATTTCTATAGCAAAAACAGGTAGTCCTATGTACTACCTGTTTAAAGTTATTTGTTTGGTTTAGGGACTAAACCTTCTAAAGAGGGGAGTACTGTCATAGCACTAACCTAACGCATACTGTTTCCTACTATTGGCTAGCCCACTACTAGCGCCTTGGCGGCTGGCCCTACTCTTTATATACAATACCCCCTTTTACCCTTCTTCTCTTCTTTATAGCACAATGTAGTTATTCCGTCTACTTCATTGCAGCACTGTGACATGCCTTAAGGAGACGCCTACTTATACTTAATAGCTTCTAATTAGAAGAGAGGCTATATAGGCCGTATAATAGTAAAAGGAGAGGTTTTATCCGGCCCTAGCGGTATAGTTTCCCTCTTATATATATATATATATACCTATATAGACCCGCTGCATAGACCTTAACAGAAGCCGTAATAGCGTAATTAAATATCTTACCTTATCTTTATAGGCAATTAATTAATTATATAGGCGTTTATATAGGCAATTATATAAATATTTATAGAGCTATTTATAGAGGTAATAGTATAGCAATTAATTATATAGGTGGTTATACGGCTAATTATAGAACCTTCCTAGTAAATTAGTACTGTATATTTAGAGCTTTAGAGCTCTATATAGGGCTTCAAGAAGAGCTTTGAGTAGAGCTTCGAGCAGAGCTTTGAGCAGAGCTTCGTGCAGAGCTTCGAGCAGAGCTTCGTGCAGAGCTTCGAGCAGAGCTTTGAGCAGAGCTTCGAGCAGAGCTTTGTGTAGAGCTTCGAGTAGAGCTTCGAGCAGAGCTTCGAGCAGAGCTTTGAGCAGAGCTTCGTGCAGAGCTTCGGGCAGAGCTTTTGCAGAGCTTTGGTAGAGCTCCGTGTAGAGCTTTGGTAGAGCTCCGTGCAGAGCTTTGGTAGAGCTCCGTGCAGAGCTCTGTGCACAGCTCCGTGTACAGCTTACCCCAAGCTCGTCCGCGAAGCTCAAGAACTCGTGCCGCCAGAAATTCTGCGGATGCCAAGCCTTATCTGGATATTATCCGATATCCGGGCTATCCTCGGATAGGATTATTATCCGCCCAACTAGATAGGATAATTTATCCTTGCTAAGTCTGGTTTTGGTTAGACCTGCGGAGGATAGGCCGGATAGCCCTCTCGGATAATAGACCTATCAGCTGATAGTATCCGGAGACTATCCGGATAGTCTCCGGATAGTCTTGGCAAAATCCCCTAATATGCTTATATTTGTAATGCACCCCCCAATATTAAATATATAATTTTTCTATTAGTATAGATTTATAGAGCTTGTAAAGCGCTTTAAAATGGTACCACTTTTATCTAAATATCCTAAGGATAAGTAAGATTATATAGATATAAAGCTTACAAGAGCTCTGCGGAATAAGGCTTAGGGGGAGCCCCGCACGGAGCTCTACCAAAGCTTAGCAAAAGCTCTGCACGAAGCTCCGCACGAAGCTCTACACGAAGCTCTACACGAAGCTCTGCACGAAGCTCTACACGAAGCTCTACACGAAGCTCTGCACGAAGCTCTACACGAAGCTCTATACGAAGCTCTGCACGAAGCTCTACACGAAGCTCTATATGAAGCTCTGCACGAAGCTCTACACGAAGCTCTATATGAAGCTCTGCACGAAGCTCTACACGAAGCTCTGCACGAAGCTCTGCACGAAGCTCTGCACAAAGCTCTGTATGAAGCTCTACATGAAGCTCTGCACGAAGCTCTGCACGAAGCTCTGCATAAAGCTTTGTACAAAGCTCTGCACGAAGCTCTACACGAAGCTCTATATAAAGCTTTTATATAGAGCTTCCGTAGTAGAACCGTCGTACGTAGTGATAAACTGGATGATATTAGAAAGAATGAATGAATCTATTGAATCTAACTACGAGGAATATAGGCCTTAATATAGGCCTATATCGGTTGGAAACCAAAGTAACTGTTATGGAGACTGACCAGAAGCGGAACAAAGGATGTCTGCTTATGTAAGCAGGAAACGCGTGTGGAGGACTCTTCTGGTACCCTTGTCACACCCCCTAGTACTCCACCAAAACAAAAGCAGATCCTTCCTAAATTAGTGTTAAACTTGTTAATACATAAAAGAAAGCACCTTGTAATCCTCCGAGTGTACTATAGGTCCTATTTAACCTCTCCCTGAGCTATGATCGATCGTCCGTCACGAGCTCTCTGTGTCGTTTGTTTCCCCCCTTTGAAAGTCATTAGCATTGGTTGGAATTGTTGAATGGCGTGCCCTCTGAGGATTTGCCGGCCTGTGTACAATTTCCTACTTGGGCGTAGTGTCTATATTGCATTAAATTGAGTCTAATTGCGTGGCTTGGGAGGTAGTCCCTTAATCGTCCTCGTCCACTAATGCTTTGATAGAGCATTTACGAATGCGTGTGCAAACGTAGGGGTGAGGTAGATGGCTTTTACGGCCAGCTCCTTCCTTCCTATCCTATGGAGTATGGTATAATTAAGCCGTGGCTTTGATTGCGTGCGCGTGTTTGCCATATTATGTGTATTGACTCTTCCGCCTGTATTGTGAGGGGCTTGGGTTGGTCTAGGCGTAGCCTTCTCCTCCTTATACTCGGCCAGAATCTGCTCTAGATCTTCCTGGTAGATGTCCCTTGGGTAGATGTCCCTTGGCGGAGTCTCTTCCTGACCTAGGTGTCCTCCTAGATTAGGTAGCTCTTGCTGGTTAAGGCCTGCCCGTACGTTGTTAGTGAGAGGAGGTTGATTGGGTTGTGGTGCGATATCGTGATCGCTAGAAGCACCCCCCGACTAGGAGTTACCCCCCAACTGCGAGTCACCCCCTGACTGCGAGGCCTGAGAGACCTCGTCTCCTTCCTGTAGTGACTGAGAAGCCTTGTCTTCTTCCTGCAAGGCCCGAGCAGCCTTGTCTTCTTCTTGTAGTGACTGAGAAGCCTCTTTCTGCAGTGACCGAGGGACCTCTGGTATAGTGTCCTTGGTAGGAAGTTCCTGATAGAGGCGCGGTTATTTGGGGTTGTCCAATAGGATGAACGAATTGAGACCGTTAATGCATGGAATGTAGGCTACTTCTGCCCGATTTTTAATAAAGTTAATTATATTGCGGAGATTGTTAAAAAAAGGCTCCCTTTTCTTGTAGAATAGTAAGCGAGACGGCATTTGTAAAGAAGTCAGGACAGTAATATATTTTGGTAAATATAATTGTGTGGGCCGAGTGGTCAGTTCGGGTAACTGTAAGCTTAACTAATCCAACGCCAATGGCCTCTATTAAGCCTTCTTCCGTGTAAATCTGGAAAGGCTTAATTTCCTTATACTGCACGAACTTCTTAATGTTGTTGTATATGTGAATATTTAAGCAACTATCGGCTATCTAGGAGTCCTTAATATTCGTTCCTAAAGCCATAGCTACTGGCCTAATAGCTTGGGGAGCAAAGATCGATTTAATTGCCGAATTAGTGTTGTTCTTAAGGCGTTAAACGCCTAGATAGTCTTTACCCATGGCAACGCGTAAATAAATAAATTTAATACGTAAAAAAAAAAACCGAATTTAACGCGTAATTTTAATAATAAGAAATGACTTTGTACGCAGGTGTAGTAACCTTTAATGCGGCCTGTGGTAAGGCGTTAAATGTAGAATAGTAAGATATGACCTAGCACGGGTGTGGTAACCCTTAATGCAACCTATGGTAAGGTGTTAATATTCTAAACTATTGAATAGCTGAACTGTGGCGCTTGGTAGTAGCCCGGTGCTTATAACCTAATAAACTGGATAATATTGGAAAGAATAAATAAATCTATTAAATCTAACTATAAGGAATATAGGCCTTAATATAGGCCTATATTGGTTGGAAACCGAAGTAACTGCTATGGAGACCGACTAGAAGCGGAACAAAGGATATCTGCTTATGTAAGCAGGAAACGCGCGAACTCCTTTTTATAGTAGACGGCAACCTTCTTTTTATTACCCCCATCCTTTACCTGTGATGACTTGCATAAATGCCTCTGAACTAAAGCTTGTGGATTGCTATCTAATGAAGATACTAAGCTAAGGAGAAGAAAAGAAGGGGGTCGCAAGGACTATAGTAAACATATATGAAGGGGCAGCCGCTAAGGCGCTAGCGGTAAGCGAGCCAATCGTAGGTTGGCAGAATATGGCAGCAGCATGGCAGAATTTGGTAGGTGACGCGCTCTAGCACTATTACATTACCCCCCCCTCCTGAAAAAGCCTGCCCTTAGGCGTTGTCCGAGCTCCCTATTGTTGTCTAAATTGTTATAATTATCTAACCCTTCTTCCTAGTATTTAATCCAGTTGTCTAATTTACGTGGTGGTCTAGGGAGGTTGGGGTGGGCTAGGTGGAAGTCCCGTAGCTTATAGGGGGAGTACTTAAAATTAGATGCGGGGTACCACTCTAGGTCGTTATTATGGCCTACCCAGCTTGCATGGTATTTTAAGACATTACGGACCTTTTTTACTGCTAGGATTTCTTTAACTTCCTATTCTTCGTCCTTAGCAATCTGGATTGGCGGTGGGGGGTTGTTATACTGTCCAGGTAGTGGATTATCTGTAGCCTTTTGTAGCCGGTCTAGAGAGAAGACGGGGTGGATTTTTATTAACTCTGGTAGTTTAACCTTAAAAGAGTGTCCTACCTTTTAAAGAGTTTTGTATGGGCCAGCCATTTGGTGGTCTAACTTGCGGCTCGGCCTCTGGGTTTTCTAGTTCTTTATTAACACCTATACCTTATCTCCTACTTAGAAGTCTTCCTTGTGATAATATTGGTTTATATTAGACTTCTTTTTTTCTTGCGCCTTTCTTATAATTGTTTAAGCAGTCTCCTAGGCTCTATGTATTCTCTCGGCAAATGCCTAGGCCTCTTTGTGGCTGAGGCGTTCGCGGGCCGTAGCGGGTTCAGTAGGCCTATCCCAATTAAAGGACGTTTGTGGTGTATACCCATAGAGCAGTTTGAATGGGGATATCCCTATACTGTTATAGGGGAGTATAAGCTGCGCGTAGTCTATTATAGGCAGTAATTCTGACTAGTTGTCCTGATAGTAGTCTACAAATGGCCGTAGTTGCTGGTTGAGGTACTGGTTTATAATCTTAGTTTGGCTGTTAGTCTAAGGGTGGAATGCAGTAGAGAGCTTAATTTTAATCCTGAGGATATAGCAGAGTTTATTCCAGAAATCCAATATGAACTAGGGGCCACGGTTAGAGATAATTAATTTGGGGGCGCTGTAGAATTAATAGATGTTGTTAACGTAGAGGCGGGCTATATCCTTCGCAGTCGTGGTCTTAAAACAAGGGAGGGAGACGGATTGCTTGCATAGTCGGTTAACCACTACAAAGGCTGCATCGTGGCCGTAGGTGTCCTTCGGAAATGACTTAAAGTCCATGGTGATATGTTGCTAAGGGCGTTCTAGAACTGGCAGCGGTTGTAACTACCCAGGAGTTTGATCCCTAGGGGCATTTGCGCGTCTATAGGCGTGGCAGTTTCTAATAAATTGATCTACATTAGATAGAAGTCCTTGCCAGTAGTAATAGGGTGCTAGTAGTTGGTGGGTCTTATTATAACTAGGATATACTATAGAGACTTAACAGTAGGCTTCGCGGATTAACTCTATCCGTAGGTTATCAACATCTAGAACTATAAGCCGTTCTTAGTATAGAAGCAGTCCTTCTTCTATTTCCAAATTAGGGTCCTCCTTCGCGGCTTAATTACGGAGGGCTTTTAGGGAGTTAGCCGTGCGGTTCGTAGTTAGGATGCGGTTAACTAGCCCTATTAGTTTATCTAAGACTGCTCCCTCTAAGGGTGCTAGCTTATTCCGTTTGGAGTCTAGTTCTTTAAGAATTTGCGGGTTAAGCTGTTTGGGATGGAGGAGGGCGCACGTCTGGTATTGGGTCTTTAGCTTATCCTAGGGTCCTACGTCTTGTTCCCTTTGGGTTAGTGTATTAGCTTTAGTATTTTGCTTGCTAGAACAATATATAATTATAAAGAAGAATTTAGAGAGTATTTTGGCCTAGTAGGCTTATTGTCTAGTAAGCTGCTTTATAGTTATAAAGTACTCTAGGGCTTTATAATCCGTATATATCTTAATCTAGGAGTTCGTGCCTTTAAGCTCTACGCGCTATTGGGATAACGATTGGATAATAGCTAGCATTTCTTTGTTATATACCTTGTAGTTACACTTGGCTAGGTCCATTGTTTTTAAGAAGAAGGTAATAGGGTACCATTCGCCGTCTAGATATAACTGTAATAGGATTCCTGCTATAACTCTGTTAGAAGCATCCGTCTTTAGCATTGATTTAAGGTCCGGGTTATAGTGACAAAGAATTGGAGAAGAGATAAGCCGATCTTTTAACTCTCCGAAGGCTTCTATATAGTCGTTATTAAAGACAAAAGGCGTGTCTTTTTGGGTAAGTTGTATAAGAGGCGTTGCCATGACTCCGTAGTCACGGATAAATCGGTAGTAGAAATTATAAAAACCCAGAAAGAACTGGATACCCTTTATAGTATAAGGGGGCTGCTAGTTGTGGATTGCGTTAACCTTTTTAGGGTTGACTTCGATTTTATCTATATTTACTATAAACCCAAGGTACTTTATGCGTTTTACCCCAAATTTATATTTCTTAATATTAACTTGTAAGCCCGCGTTCTATAATCTCTCTAGGACCTTCTTAACATGAACTTAGTGCTTAAGTTTATTGTCTAAGTATATAAGGATGTTGTCTAGGTATGCCGTACAGAATTTGTTAAGGTAATTAAAAAGAACGTTATTTATATACCTTTGGTACGTAGCCGGTCTGTTTATTAGTCCAAAAGGAAGAACTTTGCATTTATAGGACCCGTAATAGGTACGGAACGTTGTTAAATCTTTAGATATAGGGTCTATCCTAATTCAGTAGAAAGCTTGGCGGATATTAAGTTTAGTAAAGATCTTTGCCCGGCTTAGATATGCGAGGGTTTCGTTAATTAAAGGAATAAGATACCGATCCTTTTAAGTAATAGCATTTAGCTTCTAATAGTCGATACAAAAACGAAGGCCTCTACTAGGCTTTTTTACAAATAGGATAGGGGAAGTAAAAGGGGCTTAACTTGGCTTGATAAACCCTTTATTAAGGTTATTAATTAAGTACTGCTTTGTTGCTTTTAGCTTGTCTGTTAATTATTAGTAGAGGGGGCTATAGCCTAGCGAGTTATTGGCTTCTAATTAAATCTTGTAATTGTATGTCTAGTAAGGGGGTAACTTATCCGAAGCCGCCCTTAAAAATGCGTCCTTGTACTTGGCATAGACGGTAAAAAGGAGACGTTTAACCAGTTCCTTATTAGTTTCCTTAATTGGCTTTTCTTCCCTCTCGTTAATGATCCGGTTAATCTTATATAGGCTTGTTGTAAAGATCTTATTGTCCTTCCGGTATATATTAAAGTGGAACACTATAGCGCTAATTATGGCGATGTCTACTGCAGGGGGGTTACATGACACTAGGGGCGTGCGTAACCTTAGGGCCCTCTAGGGTATTGGCGTTGTCGTTACTCCTTTTAACTCCTATCGCATCTTTTGGAGGCCATCCCTTATATCTTATCAGTACGTTCTTTTCTACACCGGTTGGATCTGCGTGATTTGGCCGTCGTCTATATTACTATCTGTCCCGCTTCTGTATGTAGAGTCCTCCTTAAGCGTAGCGCTTTGGGAGAGTATCCTTATTAGTATAGAGTTCTTTCTAGCTTCGCGGTGGGCGTCTTTTTGGGCGAAGGCTAGGTTACGGGCCCGGACATCCTGCTAGTATATAGGGTTAGACTTCGCGGTTAGTGTCTTGCGGTCGGTTCGGATTTCTCTAATAAAGGAGGGTAATTTTGGCCTATCCTCCGGCCAGACAAACTGTCTTTATTATACATTCAGCTAAATATTAAAGTAGGACATCTATTTTTGGCTAAGGATTATATCGTGGGACCCTAGGTCTAAGATGCAGAAGGGGATGCCGTATTAACGTCGTCTATTAAGGGAGATATGTAACTTTAGGACATGGGTAACCGGCTTACTGGCTTAGCCGTTATAGCCTTTTACCTGGATAGGCTTCTCTAGTAGGGTAGCTTTTATATTTAGAAACTTGGCAATATTAATCGTATAGACAGTATTTATAAAGGCAAAGCTATTTGCTCCAGTGTTAATAAGGGCAGTTGAGTTAACTCCATATCCATTTTAAGATACTATACATGGAACTATGAAGTATTTTCCACCTATTAACTAACTTAGATTAATCTCTTTAAGATTAATAGGATACCCTAGGGGGGAGTCTTTCCCTAGGGTTCTTTTTTTTCTGACTCGTTGGACGTTTCTCCTTCCTCTATCTCCTTAATATCCTTTAGTTCTGGGTAAGATAAGGTAAAGTGACCCTCCTTATCGCAGTTGTAGCAAGTGGCTGTGGCAGGGTTGATTGGGGTATTGCGATGAGTACTAGTCGAGGTTGTGGTACGTAGCTAGTCGGGCGAGGCTCGCCGGTGCGTAGTTGTAACCGCTTTTAGTGTAGCAGCAGTTGTGGCTTGTCTTCCTACTCCAGCTCCCGTAGGGGTGGCGGGTGAGCTTTAATCGCTATAGGGTTGCTTCTGCCGATCTAGGTGGGCGTTAATCCGCTTTAGCTCTAAGTCCAATAATAGGTAATAAGCTGCGAGTCTTTTGTGGGTTGGTAGGTTGTCTAAAGTTATAGCGATCTTCTCTTATAGCCTAATTGTTAGTTTGTTGTAAAGGTCTAATTGGTAGTTTTTAAGGGGGACCTAGCCTTCTCCTATAAGGTGTAAGAATTGAGTCTGGAATTCGGCAAAGGGTTGGTTTAGCTTTATTATTAGGCGGTTATAGTTGTACCAAGCGTCCCGTACTTTGTTTGGGTTAACATAGATAGCCGCTAGGTGCTGCAGCATCTTGTTAACAGATATAAATTGGATAGGAGAGTTATCTTCGAACTTGGCTTAAAGGTGACGTTGGGCGTCCCCCATAGTTTGGCTAAAGAGGTAGAGCATTTTGGCCTCTTTGGAGGGGAAATAGTTGTAGTTAATTTGGAGTTTTCCTTATACTTGGATCCTCCAGTTCTTAAAGGTAGGGTCTATCCTATTGGACAGTAGTTAAAGGTTAGGAAGCTTAACAGATTTTAATTGCTTCGTTATTATATCCATACTCCCTAGTGTATTGCATTTGGTTGAGCGAATGGGTTAACTAAGGCTTTGTAAAGGGGAGGCTGGGCTACTTTATAAGGCAGTAAGGCTTTCTAGGATCTCCTTTAGAGTCTCTTGTATGCTTTGGGCTTGAAGACAATTAACCTTCTAATTGGCCGCAAGGGTGTGAATCTGTTCGCGTATATCTGTAACGTCGTCATTGTCTTTAATTTCTAATCCTAATTGGATCTCGTATTCCTCTCGGGTAGAGGCAGGTCTTTTAGATGAGCTTGCTTTAGGTGCCATTATTAGCTTCCTAGGGTTTGTTGGTCTTATGCGCTTTGGTTTTAATTCTGGGGGTATAGGTCCAGTCCTGCCTGGCTTATAAAGTGGGATATTATTAAGGCCTTCCTAGGCAGTATAAAGTTGTTCTGGTGTCTAAGTATAGCGCGTTAACGCGTTGTTGCAGACGAAGTTTCTTTTAAGATGTGGGGATATTATTGAGGCCTTTCTAGGCAGTGTATGGAGAGCTTAGTATAATATAACGGCTCGCACAAATGCCTCTGAACCGAAGCTTGTGGATTGCTATCTAATAAAGATACTAAGCTAAGGAGAAGAAAAGAAGGGGGTCGTAAGGACCATAGTAAACATATATAAAGGGGTAGCCGCCAAGGCGCTAGCGGTAAGCGAGCCAATCGTAGGTTGGCAGAATATGGCAGCAGCATAGCAGAATTTGGCAGGTGACGCGCTCTAGCACCGTTACATTACCCTATCCTTAGTATACCAACCTTGCTCCCTTATTAGGCGTTACTAGCTAGCTTACTAGGAATTATAGGTAGTATAGATAGCTATGGCATAGTCTTAAATTTAACCTAGATATTTAGTATTAGCGCTAGAATAAGACAGAGCCTGGGTAATATAGTAGTTAAAAATATTAAAGGAACATCACCACTTAGGCCCAGGCTATTAAAGCTTAAAGTTAGCAATAGAAATCTATTAAGGATAGAAAAGCTTACCTTAACATAACTACCGCTCTTAGTACATATGCATTAATTATAAGGACTAAAGGTATTAGACCTTATATAGTGGGTCTTATTATAAGCATCCAGAATCTTCTTATTAGATTTCTAGTTTTTTAAAAATGTGTATATAAAGTCATTTAGGTAGGACCAGCACCAGTTACGGGTTAGCGAAGGCTATATAGCAGTAGGGCTAGAATGCGCTAAGGAATTGGCTTAGAAGAGTAGTTAGTAGGAGAATAAAGAGGTATATTAAATTAATAATAGGAAAAAAAAGAAAATCTTAATAATATATTAAAGATACGTCTAAAATTAAACAAAGGTTAATAATAGAAAGTAAGGTATTAAGGAAAAGGAGCAGCTTAATAAGTAAGATATCTCTATACTTTACCTTCTAATACCCTTCTGGTAAATAGCCGTAACCTTGCCAATATAACTCTGTTATAATAGCGCAATTTAGAAGGAAGGAAACACGCATATGCGCTATTTAGCCATTACTTCCTTATAAAAACTAATTACGCGGCTAGGGAAGGCAATTAAGACGTTAATTACAGATATATATAGGTTAAAATTATACCTAAATAAGATAGGTCTCTTTAATTAACTAATTAATTACCTAACTGTATATAATAGCCTAATCCCACGGTGGGGGGGCATCCATGTTGCTGCCAATCAACAGGCAGAGTGCCTACTAAGAGCTATAGACAACGGGGGCCTTAAGCTAGCTGCCCCCCCAGGTGCAATTACATGGCAACAGGGCACCGCCAAAAGTACAATTGACCTCACGATTATGGACGAAAACCTATACCAGAGACTCAAAAGGTGCTCCCCTAAAGAAGAATGGGTACTTACCTTAGACCATATCCCTATCCAGATACAACTAGATCTGGACATTAAGGCGCAACCAAATAGCAAAAGATACGCAATAAGGAAGCTTAACATAGATAGCTTCCTTAATACAATTAAACAATAACTCTAAGACCTAGAAGAAATCCACCTAATACCAAACAAGCGAGGCTTATTGGCTACCCCTAAGGAAATTAATTAAAGACTAGAAAGGATCCAGGCAGCAATTAAAAGTAGGCTAAAAGAGCACTGCCCGGTTTCAAAACCGGGCCCCTATACGCGACACGCATGGTCCGCATAGTGCGCGGCCCTTGTAGCCGGCCAACGACGAGCAAGGAGGAAATATATAAGCAGCCATAATTCTAAGGACGAGAGACAATATAAAGACACAAGAAACCAGCTAAAGAATACCCTAAGAAAAGAAGCAAGGAATAACTAGAGCAGTGTAAGAGATGGATAGATTAGATCTAGATCCAAATCCAAATCCATCAAATCCATCGGATCTGGATCGAGATCCAAACTTTATCCATTCTTAATAGGTTGCCTAGGGCCTAGGCTTCAATTTTGCCGTATATTAAGCTAATTCTGGCGATTTTCGCCACTCACGTTACATAACGGCCTAGTGTGGTTTTCATTATAATCTTCAAGTTACATAACTACAGCTATTTGCTAAG
>Ga0307507_10002612_pt1 | contig 37189 bp, 9 predicted proteins | sample 7_EM_MG_FD_207223 | JGI IMG/M metagenome (GOLD analysis project Ga0307507, IMG submission 207223) | Populus trichocarpa ectomycorrhiza microbial communities from riparian zone in the Pacific Northwest, United States - 7_EM | ecosystem: Host-associated > Plants > Roots > Unclassified | place...
AGTGTTTTCCACCTATTAGCTAACTTAGATTAATCTCTTTAAGATTAATAGGATACCCTAGGGGGGAGTCTTTCCCTAGGGTTCTTCTTTTCCTAACTCGTTGGACATTTCTTCTTCCTCTATCTCCTTAATATTACCTATATCCTTTAGCTCTAGGCAAGATATAGCAAAGTAACTATCCTTTCCGCAATTAAAGCACGTGACTGTAGTAGGGTTAATTGGGGTATTATAACAAGCATTAACTAAAGGCGTAGTACGTGACAAGTCGGGCAAGGCTTAAGGGTAGGTAGTTATAACCGCTTTTGGTATAAGGGTGGTCATAGTTTATCTTCCAACACCAGCTCCCATTAGTATAGCGGACAGGTTACAGTTACTACAGGGCCGCTTTGGTCAATCAGAATAAGCATTAATTTATTTTAGTTCTAAATCTAGCAATAAATATCAGGCTGCGAGTCTTTGGTAGGTTAGTAGGTCATCTAAGGCTACCGCGATCTTCTCTTATAGTCAGACCATTAGCTTGTTGTATAGGTCCAAACAGTAGTTTACAGGGGGAACCTAGCCTTCGCCTGTTAGGTGTAAGAACTAAGTCTAGAACTTAGTAAAGGATTAGTTCAATTTCATTATTAGGCAATTATAGTCATAACAGGCATCCCGTACTTTATTTAGATTAACATAAATAGTAGCCAGATGCTATATTATCTTATTAACAGATGTAAACTAAATAGGTAACTTATCTTTAAACTTAGCCTGGAGGTGTCGCTAGGTGTCCCCAATAGTTTAACTAAAGAGGTAGAGCATTTTAGCTTCTTTAGAGGGGAAATAGTTATAGTTAATATAAAGCTTTCCTTATACCTAAATTCTCTAGTTTTTAAAGGTCGGGTCTATGCCGTCTAAAAATAGTAGGGGGTTAGGGAGCTTGACGGACTTTAACTGCTTCATTATTATATCTATACTCTCTGGTGTATTATATTTAGTTAAGTGAATAGGTTAACTGAGGCTTTATATAGGGGAGGCTGGGCTGTTTTATAAGGCAGTAAGGCTTTCCAGGATCTCCTTTAGAGTCTCTTATATGCTTTAGGCTTGAAAACAATTGACCTTCTAATTAGCTGCAAGGGCACAAATCTGCTCGTGTACACTTATAACATTATTATTGTCTTCAATTTCTGATCCTAATTGGATCTTGTGTTCCTCTTAAGTAAAGACAGGTCTTTTAGATGAGCTTGCTTTAGGCACTATTGTCAGCTTCCTAAGGTTCATTGGAATTGTACTATTTGGTTTTAATTCTGGGGGTGTAGGTTAAGTACAGTCTGGCCTATAAAGTGGGATATTGTTAGGGCCTTCTCAGGCGTGGTAGTGTAAGTTTTTTTTAATGTCTAAGTATAACGCGTTAACGCGTCGTTGTAGAAGGTCTTCTTTTAGGGTGGGATATTATTAAGGCCTTCCCAGGCAATGTAGGGAGAGCTTAGTATAATGTGACAGGCTTGTACAAATGCTTCTAAACCAGAGCTTATAGATTGCTACTATACAAGAATACTAAGCTAAGGAGAAGAAGGAGAAGAAGACTGTTGGAGACTAATGAGATATAAGGGGTCGCCAAGGCGCTAGTAGCAAGTGAGCTAATGGCGATTTTCCATACCGGGCATGGAAAATCCTAATTGGCTAGCTCTATGAGTAGTGCTGGTAGATTGCCTAGAAATGCGGCGAATTGCCCTGGAAACGGCAATGTAGTAAGTGACGCGCCCTAGCACCGTCACAACTATTACTAAGATTATATTATAATCTTATCCTATAATAGGATCTTTTAACTTTAGTAACTTAATAATAAAGTCCTATAATATAACTTCCTACGGTCTTTCTAGTGTTTTAATAGGTTATAGCCCTCTATACAGCTTATGCCTTATTAGTTTATTTCTTTAGCAATCTAAACACTTTTTTATAACTTATCTTGCTAGTCCCCAGATTCCTTAAATAATATACTCTTCTTAAAGTCTTAACACTAAGCCTATAGCTTTATTATGTCCTTAAGTTAGTCCCTTATAGAATAACTTAATAAACTCTTTTATAATAGACCTTAGAACATAAGTTGCTTCTTTATTCTTATACTATTCTATATCCAGATCCTCTACCTATACTTCTTAGATCTTCTATATCCAATCACTCTCTAGTAATTTGTGGATCTGGCTTTCTCTTATTACTGCTATCTTGGGATAATTATACCTAATTAATCTATTTTAATCCCTTTGCAACAAAGCTCCTAATGGCTTTTCATTATTTTATAGTTTAGCTTTCCTACTTAGAGTATCTGCTCATGCATTATCTATACCTTTAGTATACTAAATTTCGAAATAGTATTCTGTAAGTATTTCCGCCCATCTAACCTGTCTTTAGTTAAGTTCCTTTATTATTAGGAATCCTATAAGGTTCTTATAGTCCGTTTTAACCATAAATGGTTTCTCTATACCTTATAAGAACGCTCTCTATTCCTTTAACGCTGTAACTATACCTAATAACTCCTTATTATAGATGTTATAGTTTAGTTCTAGTGGTGTTATCTTTTAACTATAATATGCTACTAGATGCTATATGTCCTAATGCTTTTATAGCAAATATACTCCTAGTGCAAAGTCTAATATATCTGTCTTAATAACTGTTTCTAACTTTAGTTAGTAAATCTTAAGGATTAGTTCCTAGGTAAACAACTTCTTAAGTTTCTTAAATAGTTTCTTTTACTTATTTCCCCATATCTATGGTTCCTCTTTCTTTATAAGCCTTATAAATAGCTTAATACTCTTTAACTATTATGCTATAAACCTTCTATAGTAGTTACAAAACCCTAGGAATGACTTTAACTATATAACGTTCTCTAGTTCTTACTAACTTACTATAGCTTTAACTTTCTTTAGGTCCATACTAATTCTTCCTAGTTTAATAATAAATCCTATAAAATCGGTTTTTCTTATAAAGAACTTGCATTTCTTAATTGCTACTAGTATCTATTCCTCTTATAGTCTCTTTAAAACCCATTTAACGTGTTTTTTATATTCTTTCTCACTCTCTAAGTAGATAATAATATTGTTAAGGTATGCTATAATAAACTTATTAAGGTGTTCTCCTAATATACTGTTAATTTACTTCTAGAACGTTACTAATGCGTTTATAAGCCTAAACTGTATAACTAATAGTTTATATAGCCCTTCCTTTAACCTAAAAGCTACTTTCTATTTATTGCCTTCCTTGATCCTAATTTAATAGTACGCCTATCTTAGATCTATCTTTATAAAATCCTTTATATTACCTATTCTATCTTAGGTTTCACTAATTAAGGGTAAAGGATACCTATCCTTTCTAGTAATGCTGTTTAACTATCTATAGTCTATATATATCCTAAGTTTTCCGTTTTTCTTTAGGATAAATAGTACTAGATATCCTACTAATAACTGCAATAGTCTAATATATCCCCTTTATAAGTTCTCCTAGACAAACTCCTTAAGTGCCATTAACTTGGTTTTAGTAAGCTTATAGATTAGAAAGAACCTTAGACTAGTTCCCTCTTCTAACTCTATCTTATAGTCCTATACTATATACTTTAACAGCTTTTTACTTTCTAGTAACCATAACTTTTTACTATACTTATAGTATCTCTTTGGTATATAACTTAAGCCTTACTTAGTCTCTTTATATATCGCTTCAACTTAATACTATACTAACTTGGTTTACTATTATATCTTATATTATTAAGTATCTTTAATATTAACCTAACCTGTAACCTAATTAACCTTTAGATTATATTTCTATAACTAAGGCATTCCTAGTATCGCCTTATCTTTTCCTAATAGTAAGATATTAAAAGACATTTTAACTGGTCTCGCTTTAATAGTTAACTAAATAGGTCCTATACAGACAGTTTCCTTAGTACAGTTAAACAACAACTTTAAGACCTAGAAGAAATCCACCCAATACCAAACAAGCGAGGCTCGTTAGCCACCCCTAAGGAAATTGACCAAAGACTAGAAAGGATCCAGGTAGCGATTAAAAACGGGCTGGAAGAGCACTGCCCGGTCTCAAAACCGGGCCCCTACGCGTGACACGCGTGGTCCGCATAATGCGCGGTTCTTATTGCTAGCCAACGATAAGCAAGAAGGAAATACACAAGCAGCCACAACCCTAAAGATAAGAGATAATACAAAGACACAAGAAACCAGTTAAAGAATACCCTAAAAAAAGAAGTAAGGAACAACTAGAGACGGTTTATAAATAAGCACACTTCTAACCTAAGCCTCCCCTATAACAAGGGCCTTTGGGCCATGGCGAAATGGTTAAAGAAAAAGGCAGGGCGCCTAGTAGAAGACCCACACCTACCACCTCTATAAAGAGTAGGGGAAATACAGGCCACTAATAACAATAATAAGAAGGCCAAGATCTTTATAGAAAGGTTTTTCCCCTAACCAGCTCTAGCAGACCTCAGTAATATTATAGGTAAAACACCGGTGACTCGCCTATAGGTTAACAGCGATATAACAACAGAGGAAATGGCTAGAACTATTAGCCGCTTTTTAAATAATATAGTACTAGGACCAGATGGAATTCTAAATAAGGCCTTAAAAACCTGTGGACTATTTATAGCACCTTGGCTTGCAGATATAGCCAAAGCATGCTTTGCTATAGGCTACTACCCACGACTTAAAAGATCTATGACGACGGTTATCCTATAAAAAGAAGGTAAAGTAGATTACTTAATCCTAGGAAGCTACCACCCATTGCCTTAGAAAACACCCTTAGTAAAATCTTAGAAAGGGTAATAGCGGACTATATAGTAGATACGGCTAAGGAACACACCCTATTACCACAAAGTTAAATAGGGGCAAGAAAGAACCGCTTAACACTATTAGCACTTACGCTACTCGCTACCACTATTAAGTCTACATGGGTGATGCGAAGGGACTTTATAGTATTAATGCTTAGCTTAGATATTAGTGGTGCCTATAATAATATACCCCACGAGCGCCTCCTATACATCCTTAGGGCAAAGGGCTTTCTAGAATGGATTATACAATTTATTTAAGGGTTTATAGGCCAGAAAGAAACATTACTAGTCTTTAGTAGATACCAGAGCCCCCCCATTGCAGTTATAATAGGAATACCATAAGGATCACCCCTCTTACCTATACTCTTCCTTTTCTTTATAAGCAACCTACTTAACTCCTTTAAGGAAGGGGCAACCTAGGAGATAGGCTTTATTAATAACATAAACCTAATTACATACGGCCTAATAGCCACAGAGAATTGCAGAACACTAGAGAAAGCCTATAATACCTATATAGAATGGGTAAGACAACACAGAGTCCAATTTTTACTAGAGAAATACCAGCTAATCTACTTTATAAGAAAACGCAACTAATCTACAGATCTCTAGCATATAATTTATATTTAAGGCTTCGGGAGTCAACCAGTTTAAGGCCTAAGGGTATTAGGAGTATGGGTAGACAGTAAGCTCTAGTAGAGCGCACATGCGTTATAAGCGGCCTATAAGGGCCAAGCACAGTATATTGTAATGTCCAGGATTGTTAATTCTATATAGGGTCTATGCTTCCAGAGGTTACGCCTACTATATACAGCAGTTGTCCGGCTAACCATGACGTATGGATCCAGTATTTGGGCTATAGAAGAATCCGAGAAAGGCCCCCCTAAATCACTCCTTAAACCACTCTAAAAGGTCCAAACAGCTTGTCTCCAGAGTATAATAGGCAGGTATAAGCGAACGGCTACAGCACTGCTTAAGAAGGAAGCTAATATCCCCCCCCTATAATTATATATTAAAGCCGCTGTAATATAAAGGGTGCAAAGGGAGCGCAACTCTAATATCATAAAGTATATTAAGACACGCCTAAATAAACTATAGAGTAACCCTAGGGTGCCCTATAGGAAAACAAACTAACAACCCCAAAGTAGGGAAGATATGTTAGAGAAATAGGTAAAGAAAGCAGAAGAAGAATAGTGCCATATTAGGGCCCAGGCCTATATAGAGGAGGAAGGGAGACGCGTAAGAGATTAGCAAAGACAATAGCAAGAGAGAGAAAGGAGCCAAAGTAGAGCATAAAAGAGCACTAGTGTCACGGGACACCCCCGTGACACCTTACACACGTCCACCTGTTTCCACCGACTGAACAACCGGAGACCGACCACGAGACGGCAATCTGACAGCAATCTGCCGTATTCCACCGCAATCTGCCGTCTCTACTGTCGGAGTTGCTAACTGGCAACTTCAAGGACCTCTAACTGCCGAATTCTGCCAAGTTTTACCAGAACCGCCACCTAAGCTTTACCCTGCCTGTGTGTAGCATAGTACCCGTTAACCTAGCAACCAAGCGAACGTTATGTACCCTTTTTCCCCTATTTCCTACTTTCCTTTCCTTATATAACGTCTTAACTTTATTACGCAGTTTATATACATAGCTTAATAATATCTACTTCGCTATATATTATCACCGCTTATGCTCGCTCCGTAACACTACGTTGTGTTAACCTTATATACCACCCTCCGAAATACAGAACGACCCTAAAGCCCCTATAACAGCCGCTAGCATTATGTCCGCACTCCAAGAACAATTGGTAGAGATATAGAAGTCCTTTATAGACGCCCTCGCATAGAACTAAGCCACTTTAACTTAACAATAAGCCGAATAAGAAGTATAACACCTGTAAATAATTAAGGACCTTTAAGAAGAAGTCCGCACTCTTAAGATGCCTATACTAGGGCCCTAAGACTAAACGCCTTCTCTAGAGACAAACACGCGAAACGAGAGTCCTAAACCTATAGTAGCTATTTACCCCGAACTAACTACCGCACTATAACGATCCAAATAACTACTAGACCCTCTAATATTTACTAGTAAATAATAAGAACTCCAATTATTTCTAAGCCAGCTTAAAAATAAGCTAACTAGTAATACTAACCGCTACCTAACTAAAGCTAACCGACTCTGCTACGCCCTAAGTTGACTAGGAGGAGATATAGCTGACCTTATTAAACCCCTTTAACCGAATTTAGTATAAAGTCTAGTTGTACTTCTTAAAGCCATATATAGTGACCTGAACTGCTAAGCTACTACTTAGAGAAAGATAAACTATATAACTTAAGGAATAAAAAGCTTTCTAGTATACTTCTCCAAATTCAACCGTTACGTAAAGGAAATAGGCTGGAACAACTCCATACTGGTTAATAGCCTTATTAAATCCCTAAGTCCTGAACTAAAAACCTCCCTAATAGGTGAGACCTACCAGGAGCCCTTAACGCCTGCGCAAACATTATTAATAAATAATATAATGATATACTACGCCTGACACCGAAGTCCACTCCTTAATATAATATAACAGCTCCGTAAATAACTACTAAGTTATTATCTCAGCCTAAGCACCCCAACGCCATAGACATCGACTCTGGAACCCTAGAGTATGCCCTACTAGGGTCCCCTAAATAAGAACAACGCATTAAGCTAGGCCTTTGCTTTAAATGCGGAAGTAAGGCTTATATCTTAAGATACTGCTCTGTCCCTATGCCCTAATACAATTTACGAACGGCTAATACTAGCAACCATTTACCGCACTAATCCTCTAGTTACCGTCCCCAATCTTTATATAGCTCCAGCCCCGCATCTAGTAAGTACCACTTACGAGGACGAAGTTACAGCTAACGTTCTATAGGAACCCCACCCCGGTCGCCTCTAAAAGGAAGGTCCTGGAGCTAAGTCGCTCTCCAGGACGGCGCTGCCTTAGGATCTTATTAAATGCTCTAGATGTTACGAATTCTAACTCTTAGGATTACAGAATAACTATTAACTGTCGTCTTTGGCAGAATAATTAATAGGCTAATACTTAAGTCCTAATTAACACAGGAGCTAGTAGTATAGAATTTATTAACAAGATCTTTGTATAAGATAATGGTTTTACCCTAACCCCCCTTAACCGGCATATTAATATATTTAAATTTAATAGTAAACGTACTATCTTAGGCTGTATTACCCACGTAGTATTCCTAAGACTTTAATACCTGAACCACAAAGAACTAATTAGGCTTTTTATTACCACCCTAGGTCACTTAGTAATACTTAGACAACCTTAGATAAAGCTATATAAGGTAACTATTAATTAGGATAACCTTAAGCTTCTATTTACCACCTTCTGTTGTAAGTAGAAGTGCCTTATAACTTACTACTTAGACCCTAAACCAAAATCTGAAAAATCCACTAGGATCTATTAGTCTAAAATTTCTACTAACGTCTATCCTATACCTAAAAAGTCTACCCAATTCCACTAAGAACCCAAAAATTATACTAAACTATACAAACCGACCCTAACTACTGTACCACCCCGAACCAAGTAGAAGCCTAAACTTAAGCTTAATATATAAAAGTACTAGAAGAACTAGTATTCTACTATAAAAAGGATACTTAAAGAACCCGAACCTAAATCCAATACTAACTCTGTACTTAACACTAAACCTAAAGTTAAATAAGAAATAGTAGATAATTAAAAGGAAGTTGCTAGCTAGTAACTTACCCCCCTTTCTATAGATATCTGTATAATTGGAGCTACCCCGTTAGTATAACTTACCAGGAAACCTAAACATACAATCTTCGCCGTTATAATGGCTAATATTAAAAAGGCCCTAGTACTAAAGAAGCACACTAACCCTGCCACAAAAGTACTAGTATGCTATTATAAGCATCTAGAAGTATTTTTATGAAAGGAAGCTAATAAGTTAGCGGAGCACTAACTATATAACTACAAGATCGTACTTAAAGAAGAAAAACAACCAGGATTTAGACCCTTATACGGAATATCCTAAAATAAACTCTAAGTATTGCGGAAGTACTTGGATAAACACCTAAGTAAAGAATTTATTAGAGCAAGCTCTTCGCCTATAGCTATACCTATAATCTTTATTAAGAAACCTAGCGGCGGTCTGCGCTTCTATATGGACTACCAAGCTCTTAATACTATTACTATTAAGAATTAGTACCCGCTCCTGTTAATTTAAGAGACACTAAACTAATTAAGTAAGGCTTACTACTATATAAAACTTAACCTTATCCACGCATTTAACCGCCTCTATATTGCAAAAGGAGATAAATGGCTTATAGCATTCCATACTAGATACGGACTATTTAAATACTTAGTAACGCCGTTTAGCCTTGCAAATGCCCCAAGTTTATTCCAACACTTTGTAAATAATACCTTATAACCTTACCTAGACGTTTTCTATACTGCTTATATTGACAACATCCTGGTATATAGTAATAACCTAGCTGAATATAAGAAACACGTTAACCTTGTCTTAGAAGCCCTACATAGAGCTAGACTATAATTAGATATAGATAAATACAAGTTCTATAAAATGGAAGTTCTATACCTCGGACTTATTATCTCTATAAATGGCATATAAATGGACCTAAAGAAGATTAAAGTAATTGTAAACTGGCAAGAACCCAAGAACGTTAAGGATGTAAGAGCCTTTATAGGATTTGCTAATTTCTATTAACGGTTTATTAATAACTTCTCTACCCTAGTTTTACCTCTTGTGGCTTTAACCCAAAAGGATAAAGCCTTTATCTTTAATAAGGAATGTAAGAAGGCCTTTACCTATCTAAAAGTTATGTTTACTACCACACCTATACTCTAACACTTTAACCTAAACCGAAAGAGTATTATAGAAGCTAACTCATCTAACTACGTCACTGGAGGCATTCTGTCTCAGTATAATAAAGAAGGGGTACTGCACCCTATAGCATACTTCTTAAAACAACTAAGTCCAGCCGAATATAACTACGAGATCTATAATAAAGAATTATTAGCTATTATTAAATGTTTTAAATAATGGCGACCTAAACTAGAAGGCGCTGGATTTCTAATTAAGGTCCTTAGCAACTATAAGAATCTATAGTATTTCACAACCATAAAATAGCTAAGTTATTATTAAGCCCGCTAGTTAGAATATCTATTTTATTTCTAATTCTTAATTACGTACCGCCTAGGCGTTTAAGGTTAAAAACCTAATACCCTAACTCGACGTTTACAAGACATAATAGTATAGGAAGAAGCACGCGCCTACCGCAAACAAACCCTACTTTGTCCTAAATTATTTAATCCCCTAGCTAAAGACCTTATGGTATACGTCCTTGAAATAACTAATTAATTAATTAAACAGATTATAATTAATAAATACCCAAACAACGAGTTTATCTAAGAGACACTTAAGCTAATTTAAGATGGCGTTAGACACTCCAAAAAGATCTCTTTAAGTAAATGTGAAGTTCGCGGAAACCGCTTGTACTACTAGAACCGCCTAGTTATCCCTAATTATAATAAGCTTAAGCTTAAGCTCCTTAAACACGTATATAACCTACTAGTAGCTAGCCACCCAGGCTAAGGAAAAACCCTAGAGCTACTCTAATGGGAGTACTACTAGCCAAACATATATAACATGACACAAAGGTACGTCTCTAGCTGCCATACCTACCAACGAGCTAAAGCTTCGCATGAGATATACAACGGCTTTCTAAAGCCACTGCCTATTCCGGACCGAAGATGGAAGGATATCTTAATTAACTTTGTTGTTGATCTCCCTAAAAGTAAAGGCTACACGAACATTATGGTAGTTATAGACCGACTATCTAAGATGAGACACTTAATCGCCTGCCCTAATATATTAGCACCTGCTGTTGCCTAACTGTTCCTAGATTATGTATGGAAACTCCATAGACTCCCTAAAACAATCGTCTCTAATAGAGGCCGCTAGTTCGTCTTAGCGTTTTAGAAAGAACTAACTACCTAACTCCGTATTAAAGTACTGTTATCTATGGCATATTACCCAGAAACGGATGGTTAAACGGAACGTGTAAATGCTATAATAGAACAGTATATTCGGATATATACGTCGTATCTACAGGACAACTGGATAGACTGGCTTATATTTGCCGAGTTTACTGCAAATAACTCCGTCTTAGAAACCATAAAGGTCTCCCTATTTCTAGCTAATTACGGCCAGCACCCGCGAATGGGTTTTAAACCCTTTAGTAATGTTCCTTGTCTAGCTTATTAGGCCTTATAAGTTATAGAAGCAAACAAATTCGTAAAGAAGATGGAAGAACTATAGGAGTTCCTTACTAATGAAATAATATAGGCCTAGTTTGTCTATAAAGCCGTAGTAAATAAGAACCGAACCCTAGTACTAGCTTACCAAATTAGTAACTTTATCTGGCTAGACGCAAGAAATCTAAACACAAAACAACCTACTAAGAAACTTAATTGGAAGAACGCTGGCCCTTATAAGGTTGAAAAAGTTGTCTCTCCTTATACCTACCGACTGAAGCTCCCTAATACGGTTAGAATCCACCCTATATTCCACACGTTAGTCCTCTGCCCTGCTGCCCCTATATTAGATGCCCTACCTGGACAGGTCTAAGACCCTCCCCCACTAGTTAAAGTAGATGGTAAGGATAAGTACCTTATTAAAAGAGTTAATGACATTAAGTACGATAAACAGAAACGCAAATATATATACCTTATAAAATAGAGAGGTTTTATTAAACCCTTATGGGAACCTGCTGACTCTATAGGACTTACACAAGCCGCAGAAAACTTTCACGAACTCTACCCAGAACTACCACAGCCCCATCTCGCAGATGCTTGAGTTTAAAGGGGGGGTACTGTTATGGGACACCCCTATAATACCTTACACACGTCCACCTGTTTTCACTGACTAAACAACCGGAGACTAACTATGAGATGGCAATCTAATAGCAATCTGCTGTATTCCGCCGCAATCTACCGTCTCTACTGTTGGAGTTGCTAACTGGCAACTTCAAGGACCTCTAACTGCCGAATTCTGCTAAGTTTTACCAGAACCGCCACCTAAGCTCTACCCTACCCGTGCGTAGCATAGTACCCGTTAACCTAGCAACTAAGCGAACGTTATATACCCTTTTTCCCCTGTTTCCTACTTTCCTTTCCTTACGCAACGTCTTGACTTTATCACGCAGTTTATGTACATAGCTTAATAATATCTACTTCGCTATATATTATCACCGCTTGTGCTCGCTCCGTGACAACTAGAAAACCATCTACCGTAACATAACACTAGTTGGACCAACACTAGAAAGGCGCATAGGAGTTAAAGGTACAGAGGCTGTCTTAGGCAAGAGGAACCCAAGCCGTAGCATAGTTAACACTATAGGGGGTAAACACCTAAGGGCTCTAAGAAGGCCTAATAAAGGCGGAAAACATAATAGCAATACTCTTAAAAACAGGAATAATAGGACTAAAAGATTGGCTCTACTAGGTAGGTGTTCTAGTAGGTAGCCTAAGATGCAAATATAGCTGGCTAAGACAGACACTAAAATACGTAATACTATTATGCCCCCTACACACCAACTGAGAAGTAATGCTCTTAGTAGCTAGCATAGAGAACTATAATACACTACTCTTAATATAAAAAGGTCTTAAGGCGGTTACCCAGTGGCTTATTAGCTAAAATATACTAAACCAGTTCTGGGTTGTAAAGGAAATAGTAATAAAAGGCAAAGGGGCGAGTACTAGGCGCCCCTTAATGACTCTATAGTAGTAGAGTTAAGTTTGCGATACTAGCGCGTCCGTAGGCTTGTTACGGCAGCAGTGGTTCCCAAGGAGGTTATAAAGTAAGGTAGTAGAGCACTATAGGTAACTCGCAGGCGCCCCGCATACAAGTCCTAAAAGGCGGGGAGATGGATTATAGGGTTTTCTCATTTTCTCAAATAGAGTTTTCTCCCTATATGTAAATAAGGAGTAGTCCGCGTGGGCCTAATAGGGATCCGAATTGGACGTTAAGCAATGAATAATTATTAAATAGGTCCTATTTTAAAATTAATAATACCTCCTCTATAGGCTATTTAATCTCCTAAAATTATTATAAGTAGATATAGGTGTTTCTTTTATCTATATAGTAACCCTATTTTTTTTACTGCTACTAGTAATATATAGTTCCTTATTACTCTACTATTTATTAATGCTTTAAACTGCTAATCTTGCTACTTAACTTATAAGTTTAGGTGTTATCCTTAAACTCCTTTAAGGGTCTAAGGCTCTACTACTAGTTCCCTCTAGTCCTATAGGCCTCCCCTTTTCCTAACTATTAGCTGCTAGATTTTGCTTATACTTGGTCCACTTTTAGCTAATACTTAGTTTATTTCTTTTCCTCTATATACTATAGATAAGTATTCTTTAGGTAGTCCTACCACTATTATCCATCTAGGTATTCTTCTATAAGGAATCTTCTAGGTTAAAGTATTAGGTCCCCTTAACTCTATACTTCTACTAGGTGCTATCTATATATATACTTAGCGTCTCTAAACCGCTTTTCTTCTAATACCTAATATATTCTTACTAGGTATTTCCAGTTCTTATCTTTTAGTGCCCTATGTATATTACACACGTTATCCACACAAGCTATCCATAATAGTGTATAATACGCTAGGTGACTTAGGTTAACTCTTAGCTTGTCTTTATCCTTAAGTTTAAATCTATACCTAGTTAACCTAACCACTAGTATCTCTACTATAGGTACTAAGATTTATTATTTACTTCTTTAGTCCCTAGATCCTTCTTCTAGGTTCCTTAACATTATAATTAGTACTCCTTTAATATAATTTATACGTTTCTCCGTAATAGGTTAGTCTTAGACAACTTTTTTATCTAGCTATATATAAAAGTCTTTTTATTTATCGTTGTGTCATTGCCTATACTACTTTCTATACAACTGGTTTAGTATATATAGTCTGTTTATAAGAAAGTACCTTATTATCACTGCATTATAACATCCTTTAGTATATCTTTCTTTAAATCTAACTGGAATATCTAGATCCTCTTCTTGTTCTAGTTTATCTAACTACTTTACTCTAGGTGTCCCTACACTAGGCCTATTAGTAACTCTTTATACAGGTGCTCTATCCCTTATATAACCTAGTATAGCTAACCTCTTATCTAGCTTTTACTCTTGCTATATAATAATTCTTTATCTAAACTTATCCATAGTTTCCTGTTTTCTGCGTCTTATAGCTAGATCCTTAAAGTCATCTTACTTCCTAATCTTAGTATTAACTTTTTAATCTTTAGGCTAAATACTATATTTACCTAGAATTACTATAGTTTTTATTTATTTCTTAAAATCTTAGCTTCCTAATAATATTCTTATTTATTCCCCAAACCTATAGTTCTTAAACTTGCGTCCTATACTTATTTATTTATTACTAAACTAGATTACTACTCTTTCCCATTAGTTTTTGTTTATTATAGGCTCTTAAGCTATCCTTATTATGTCCTATAAGTTTAAAGCTTTCCTTATCTCTTCTTAAGAATCTTAGACCTATAGCCTTTTACCTTTTATAAGTGGTAAGCTAGCACTAGCAGTTATCTACTTGCTTAATTATCTCTAGATATTACTCCTTCCATCTTATAAAGCAATAGATGCTATATTTAATAGTATTATAATACCCATTACTAATCTACATTCTATAGTGGTTTTAGTCTCTACTTCTATTACGTTACTAAGGTATAAGTGCTCCTAGTTAGCCTCATTTTCTTTCTTATTACTATTAATTAATAAGTACTTTAACTCTATTGTTATTGTCTGTACGAGTAGAGGTTGTAAATTATGCGCAGAGCGTATGCGGCAGGGGCCGTATGGCGTAGCGTAGGTCACCTAACCACCTACGGCCTGATAGATAGTCCGACCTTTACTACCCCTTTCTTTCTCCTTTGGTAGACAAGAACAGACACGAATAAACCAAGAACCAGAACTACTTATTGCAATTGCAGTACCCCCCGGGTGATACCAACAGTTATTGTCGGAATATTTACGTGTGGCACTAGGCCACGACAAGCGAAGCAAAGCGAAGGGGCCTTAAGCCCCTTTCCCTCGCACAGCTTTAAGAATTAATAAACTATTATTATATCAACCAGCAAAGACTGTTTGACTACGATTCCGGCCTATTGCAACAGGTATCCCTGGTGATACCAACACTAATTAGTAGTTGTTAATTATTAACTATAGAACAGCAAGGAATCTGTCTAAAAGAGGCTGAACTGTAAATATCGGGATCGCATCCCCACCCCTTTACAGGAACGTGCTAGAGGCAATCGGCGAAGTAACTTTAAAGGCTCCTAGAGGAAGCTAGTACATACCTTTAGCAAGTGTTAAAGAAGCTACGCAAGATTTCCAAGGACTTGTGTAGAATTAGCGAGCTGAGAACCTCTCCCTCCGTCTAACCCTCCGAGTCGCGTCTATTACGCAGAACAACAACGTTTATAAGGACTTAAGTAGAATTAGTGAGCTAAGAACCTCTCCCTCTACTAACGCTCTAAGTCTCTGTCAAGAACGTTATTATAACAACCTTAACTTTACCTCCAACCCACCTACAAACCCAACCTTATATTACTTTTAACTATATTAACCCCTTTTGAACCAGTTAATTAATATATCATTACAAGACAAATACGCCTACAATAAAGAGAAATGGGGAGAATTATTTAATCCCACAAATAAAGCCAACCTCAACATAGAAATAGTGAATGGATATATTATATACTATATCTAGTACTACCAAGACGAGAAGTTCAAGGACCGAATCCTATAGGAATACTTTTGAGAAGATTTTAAAGGATGGACAAAGGATATCTTTAATCTTAGTTATAAGAATTTAGTCCGAATATTACGGGATTACTTGCGAGTATATAGATGCTATATAGGCAGAGACAGGAGAACCCTCCCTATAAACTTATAAATTGCTATTGAGGAAGAAGAATATCACAAATGGACTAAAGAAGAAATCGATTAGCAGCTTAGAGAAGGTGGCGAATTTTATTTATAGTGGAATCCTGCAAATCGTAAGTCGCAAGCACTAAGATTAGTAGGAGCATTAACACCCTAGACTACTCTAGAGACACCTTAAGCTACCTCAGCTACACTAGCAGCAGTAGAGCAGCATTAATAAGATATCCCATAAGATTAATATACCTACCCTCCTCTACCGCCATTATAGCCAAATACACCTGTGTTATAGAACCTACCTACACCATATAACCCACCCGCATCGATAAACCGGTCTAAATTGCTATCACCGTTACAAATGCCCGCAATTATAATAAGGATATTGCCTACATAACCACGTAACGAATAAGCTTAACCACCTTACCAGCACTACCCTAAATGGAATATACAGAACCAATAATAACCCTAGACTACTTTAACCAAGCTGCTTACAGACTTAATAAAGTTTTACACCGATAATGCTAAGAAGTATGGAGGAGAAGTATATAATATTCTTAATACCAAGCTGCAAGTATTCTATGATTGTTGTATTACAGTTAGAGTGCTAGAGGAACAATATTATATAGCATTTCCAATTATGCTTAAGGATTAGGCAAGCGATTTTTACTATAATAAGATTACAGGAAGATCGTATAACTTCATTACAATAGTACGAATGGTGAAGACACACTTTAAGACTAAGGAAAACCGCCAGCTGTATATATCGGAATGGAGAGAGACTACATATTAGCGAATTATTGACGCCAACTTAGAAAAATTACGACTTAAGTGTCTATAAATGCTCTTTAATAAACTCTAAAAGATCTAACGTGGACTGTTAGAAGAATACCAAAGAGAATATAGTCTTTGGGATTAAGTTATTAGTGCCTACAGAGGTGTTAACGAGTGCAGTCTTACATTATACAACCCGGCCACTATATTTGAGGGTGTGTGTGCTTAGTTGCAATTAGTAGTAGGAACAGTAGTACGTGCCTAAGAAACATAACAATACTATACGCAAACTGCCCCCCAGAAGCAAGACAATCAAAGCAATACCAAGTAGTACGACCAGAATTGGACTGATCGTATATATGGAGGACCCCAAAGAGGCTCCTGGCGTGGATCACGTCCATATAGAGAAGGATACTGAAGTAGAGGAAACTACTATGGCGGATATCGCAACTACTACCCACCCTGTCGGAAGTAATGCTACATCTATAATAAGCCTGGATGCTGGTCAAGCAAGTATATAGCAGAAGACAGATAATAAGTATATACTAAGTATTAACAATATGCCTAATACGCAGGAGAGCAGGAAGTTATATTAGCCCAGTATTACGGCTTCCTTGCTACATGGGAAGGAGTAGAAGATCTTCCAGATAATAACGCAGAAGAAGTAAACCATATAATAATAAGTATAGAAATTAAGGAGGAATATAGTACATATTTTACGGAGTTTGGAGAAGTTAATGGTACCTAGACCGTAGCTATCTTGAACGACCAGTCTACCTAGCATGCGGTTACTGGTAAAGATATCTTTAAGGCACCACCACTACAGTTGCTAGAGACCTTAGTATTTACGTTTAAGGACCGATATTCGTCAGAGGTCTTCTAGGGCATTATGCCAGATAGCGAAGCTGTAGGTGTATTAACTGCTGGCTAACCTTAATTCTAGGCATTATAAAAGCTTGACACTAGTGTCTAACTTAACACTACCACAGCTGGAGCTTACAAGATTAGATTTGGTAAAGGCACTATATTATCCTAAGGCACTATCCAAGTTCCTACCCCGCTAGGCATTATTACCTTCTATATTATCCTAGCAAATACACTGTTCTTGTTTTATATCCAAGATATAGATAAAATGGGTGTTAAGCTAGATAATCTTTAAAATATTCTAATCTAAGGCAATAAGATCGTCCCAGTTATACGAAAATGGGGCTATCTATAGATATTGCTCTACTAACTAGAACACAGTATTGCCTGGAGTTACTTAACTAAAGCTAAATTACGTTAATTGTATAAACGCTTTGGTTATCTATTAGTTTAATAACTAACTAAAGTTCTTTAACAAGCTAGATATAAAGTAAATTCTAAGGCTATTAAATACCTTATAAAATACTGTTACCATTGCCAGATATATGCGAAATCGCCTAGTAGATTTAAGTTTACCTTAAGGGATGACTACGAATTTAATTATGAAGTTATTATTAATATTATGTACTTAGATGGCAAGCCAGTTCTGCAAGTAGTAGACTTTTTAATATTATTCCAAGCTGCTAAGTTCTTGAGGGACATGTCTACAAAGAATGCTTAGGATATACTGCGAATGTGCTAGATTGACACTTACTAAGGACTACCGGATTACTTGGTTTACGACGCAGGAAGGAACTTCTTATTAACTAAATTTAGATAACACGCCAAGTTAATGGCAATTGAGATTAAGGAAGTTCCCATAGAAGCCCATAATAGTATAGGAAAGGTTAAGAGATATTATACTCTATTATAATAAGCTTACGAAATTATCTAAAAAGAGCTTGCGGATAAATAGGTTAATAAAGAAATAAGTTTGCAGATGGCTGTAAAGGCCATTAATAATTTAGCTGGACTAGATGGAATTGTTCCCACTCTTTTAGTCTTTGGGGCATATCCACAAATAACTAAAATGGATGCTTTATTGCTATCCGTTACTAAAAGAGCTAAAGCAATCCGTATAGCTATTAAGAAAGTTTATTGTCTCTAAGCAGAGCACTAGGTTAAAGATACGCTTGCTATAAGAAACAGCCTAAATACTATATCTACGCTAAGTTTACCAATTCTCTTAGAAGTACGTGTATGGCGTAAAAAGGACGGTTGGAATGGACCGTATAAACTATTAGCAATTAACGGCGAAATATATATAATTAATATACCGTATAGACCAACCAACTTCTAATTAACTGTTGTTAAACTATACTACATAAAAGAGGAGATACTAGATGTTCTAGAATAGGAGGACTAAGTCAACTAATCTAATAAGGAAAAAGAACTAAATAAGGAAACCGAACCAGTTAACCCAGAACCAATTATATAACATAGTTAAGGATAACTAAAGGGATTATATAACAAAGACGTATCTAACAAAGAAATTGTTACCCATTAAAGCACCCGCCACCATTTTGCTAATAAAGACAACTTCAATTAAGCCTTCCTTACTACTATTAAGGAGACTAATACCCAAATAACCCTAATGGCTTTTATAACAAGTAAGGAGCAAGCTAATATGGCACTTACGTTAAAGCTATAGAAAGAGGGTAAAATCACTACTTCTAGAGCACTATTTAAAGCTTTAATAAAACAGGAAGTTGATAGCTTAACTAAATAAGGAGTCTTTGACTTTATTTAATAGGATCCTATTAAGTATGCTAGTGTTAGGATTTTTAACTTAAGAATTGTTTATAAAGTTAAGGGTAAAGCTATGGATACCCCATACGAAAAATCCAGACTTGTTATTCAAGCGTATAATAACAACGGAAAGGAAATAATTTTTACGCAATCCCTAACTATCCAGAGAGCCAGTTAATGAGTTATTGCGGTACTAGCGCCGTCTTTATTTTAACTTCTAGACAAGAAGATCCAGATATGGCTATATAATGTTACTTAAGCTTATACCTAATTAACGACTTTTATTTAACAACTGATTTTTGCAAATCTTCTAAAGGAAATTATCCATATGTATCTACTAAATACCATTATAGTTGTTCTAAAGCCATTGTATGGGATTCCTAAAGCTGGAACCTATTGGTGGGCTATATATTACAAGTATTATAAGGAAAAGCTGTCTATAATTATATCTACCTACGACCCTTGCTTCCTGATTATAACTAAGGAGGTATTTGGCCTTATAGGAATACAAACTAATAACACACTTATCTTAGTATTAGATGAATTCTTAGTCTTAGAGGATAATAAGCTTAGTAAAGCTAAGTTCCTTACAAAGCCTAAGGAAGCCCTAGCACTAGAAAACCCATTAATTTTTAATGGATATGTACTGATATAATACAAGGATATTATCTAGTTGCGTTAAAAGGAACAGGCAAAGAAGCTTAAGTATATAGATACTAAATCTCCTAACTTCTAGAACGACTATAGAGAGCAATAGGCTCGTGGAGCCTATATTGCAACTATCTGTTAACTAGAGGCCATATTTGACCTCTTAGTTGCTGCCTAATACTAGAATCTAACCGAAGCTGATATTACTGCTTTAAATAAGAAACTTGTATGGTAGATAAAGCATATAGATTAAGGCATTAACTATATTGCCCTCAACTTATCTGCAGTAAAGCTCTTTGTCTTTATTAATAGATTATTTATAAACAATAAAGATTTTAGTTTCTAGATTAGATATAAAATTATTATTGCAAATAAGACTAAGACAATAGAGGAGGAATTCCAGATTAAGGGAAACTTAATCTATTACAGCTTAACTAAGAGTAAGTAAGTAACTAGGAGCGTCCTAGCATTAGAGATCTACAGCATAGTAGGAGGAGTGGATATAGCGATTGTCATTAATACTACTCTTAAGATAATTATAGATTAACTTAGTCTTTTCTAAATTCCAACCATTATCTGTACTAACTCTTACTTACTCTGGGAATACCTTGTTAAGCTTAGAACCACTAAGGAGAAGCGTCTAATAATTAACATTATAGCCTTTCACCAATTATACGAGCGAAGAGAACTACTGGAGATCTGCTAGATTAACGGCTAAGATAACCCGGTAGATGCTATAACTAAGTCCAACCCTAATAAGGCATTGGAAAAGTTCTTAGATACCAACTGCCTTAAGGTATAAATAGAAGGATGGGTAAAGAGAGGAGAAAAGCCTACCTAGTCCTAGGCAATTTGCGGCAATATGCGGCAATATGCGGCAATGTGCGGCAGTCTATGGTAATCTGCCTAATACTGCCCAGTACTGTCTAGTACAATTTATATATATTCTGGTCTTAGGCTACAAAAGAAAGAACTGCCTGTGTCGGAATATTTATGTGTGGCACTAGGCCACGACAAGCGAAGCGAAGCGAAGGGGCCTTAAGCCCCTTTCCCTTGCACAGCTTCAAGAATTAATAAACTATTATCGTATCAACCAGCAAAGACTGTTTGACTACGATTCCGGCCTATTGCAATAGGTATCCCTGGTGATACCAACAGTTATTATTACTAATTTTTATCTGTATATTACTCTAATATCTTAATCTAGCTTATAGAGTTAATTTTATTCTTTATCTAACTCTCTGGTTTCTTTAAGCCCTCTTAACTCTAGCTCTTACGGCTAATAGCTTATACTATACTTAGCATGCGTTATTATAATAAAACATAAAGTGCTTAATTAAACACTCTTTAGTCCTGCGCAATATCCCTATATCTATGTTATTATACTCTAATAACCTAGTGCCCTTTACCGCGTGGTTACTCTAACTACCTCTATAGTCTCTAGCAAAATAACCTTATTTTCTACAATTTATATAAGCTCTATCTTTAAACCATCTTTCTTATTATAGAGTCCGCCTAAACATCTTTTACTGCTAAGATCCCTAGTTTAGCCTCTGCTCCTTAGTTCTATAATTACTTAATCCTTAACCTCTAGGTTTCTATAGTTTCTTTATTTATCTCTTAGATTCTTTAGTACCGCTTAGGTCTATTAGCTCTACACCATTCTATAGTTTTTAGCTCTATATTTACTGATATGTGCTCTACGCCTTATATAACTATAAAACTCTATCTTACCCTTTCTTAGCTTATTCCCTTTAATAGATCCTATTATTAATCTTTATTAACTAATCTATTAAGTCTTATAGACTTTCCACATTTTCTATTAGGATAATTACGTCCTAGACTTTAGCCTTAAGTCCCTATTTATACTATACTATAAGCGCCTTATTATTCCACTTAACCTATATTATAAGTATTTAAAACTATATTATATACTTAATTGCTAAAGAATATTATACCAAGTTTTAAAGCTTCTGTTCTACTATAGTTAATACTTTTAGGTTTCTAAACATCTATATTAGTCTTTTCATAAACCCGTTCTAACTGGTAAACATAAATTATATATCTTAGTTAGTAGTTGTTATACTACTAACTTGTATTTTTATAAGATAAGGTTTAAATCATTCTAGTACTCTTCCTATTAAGAACAATCCTACATACGCCACTTAATCTATAGGTGTTGCCAACTTTGCTCCTTCCTATATAACCTTAAAGTGCATTTATATAAGGAATCCTTTAAGTTTTAACCTTTCTCCTAAGAATTGTTTAATTAACAGTAACTTAACCTTTACTGCTCCAATTCTATTAATATATTCCTTAAGTATCCTATTATTATCTAATAAGCGATTAACCATTTCTTGTAACTGACCTTTTGTAACTACTTATAAGTCTATATCTGCTATACTAGTGTCTCCTAATCCTAAGGTAGTTGTTGCCGTTAATAGCATCGCAACTAGTGCTTTGGGTGGCATATTATTTAACTTTATTTAATACCGTAACCTTAGTAATAAATATATAACGGAACCTTATAGCAAGAACTACAGTAGGTCCTATTATTAGGCCAGGTATATAGATATAAACAGGTTAATAATATAATAATAACTAGTAGAGTGGTTACCTAATAGATTAACTCTAATTATATTCTAAGATTTACTACAAGGAGAGAACTATCTATGGTAGGGACTGAGGTCCTTTAAATACACAACCATATGCCTAAGAAATCCTCTCTTATACGTAAGGTACGTGTTATACGTATTATACATAGACGTACACTGCGTACACTGCGTATACCGCGTATAACATTATGTGACTCGCTTACTATTCCTCATCACATAGTTCCACCAGCTCTATCCTAGACCGTGCCTGTATTAACCAACTAGCTTCCGCCGACTCTTCTCCAAGTAGTCGTAACATTGTACTTAAGCTGTCTGTAATACCAACCTTAAAAGCAACCCCCTTGGTGTTCCCTTTAATAAGCTATATAAAGCCATATATAACTACTTTAAAGGGCCAGAATATAAGTATAACATCCTTACCTAATAGAATGCAATTAGGTTACAGACAGTAATTAATAAGAATACCAAAAAATCGACTATAGAGTGCCTGTAAATTCTTATTAAAGACTTTTAGCACCTATAGCATGGCCTTAATATTAAGCTTTAAATAGACAACTTCCTGTATAACAAACTTATTACGGCTTGCCAGGAAGTAAAGCCCTATAAATATACCTATTATAAGCCTACAGACACCTTAACTAGCCTTATTAACAATTTACGGTCCTCTATTATAATATATAAAGTTTTAAACCCACTAGGCAGTACTTAAGCCTTTATTACGGACCTATAAAACCTATAAACTAACTTAGACACCTACTTTACAGACCGCCGCTACTGCTAGCAGTACCCACACCAACCAAGTCCTACCTATAACCACTATAGCAACTCCTGTATAAAAGCATACCCCCATAGGCAAACTAACCAAAAGTGCTTTATATGCGGCAAGGAGGGATATTAGTCTATAAGGCACACATAGAAAGAGCGTAATAAGTCTAAAAAGAGATTTAATAGCTAGATTAACCAGTTTATCCTAAACTATAAAGGAGAGAAAGTGGAGGAGTCTCTTAATAAGTTAATAGAAGCCCTTATAATTAACTTTAACTTAAATACCCAGGAACAAGAGACCTTAGAGACGTTCCTAACTACTTTTAGACCTTTTACAGATAGCTAAGCCTTTAATATTACAACTATATTAGCCAACCGCTCCTTTATACACTTAATTATACCTAAAAACTAACCTATAAGCACACCCGTTAGACCTATTATAGATATTATAGACCGCGAACAGAACCTATTTGCATATATTACTATAAAATGCTATACCCCCAAAGAATTCTATGGCATTATAATTGATATAGGTGCCTCTAAGAAGTCTACTATAGGTTATAGACAATACCTTGCATATAAAACCACCATAAATAATAATATGGATATTAATACTACGCAAACCAGGGCCATAAACGTCCAATTCGGCATTGGCTTAACTGTATTAATTAGATTAGTTACAGTTAAGACTCTAATTGGCCTAGTTAACTTCTATATAGTAAAAGCAGACACCCCTTTTCTACTCTGCCTTGCGGACATAAACAGGTTATAGGTTTACTATAACAATATTATAGACACCCTAATTGGCCCCACAACTGCCCTAGGAAGCAAACATATTACCCTACTAATTATACAATGATTCAGACACCCGTTCCTTATATAGGGAGAGACTTTACAGACCTATATTTAGGAATCTTTTAACTATAACCTATATTACCTTACCAGTACTGAAATCCACTGCCTATACCGCCGTTTTGGCCACTTATTAGCTAAAAAGCTGTATAGAGTCCTTAAATGCTCTGGATATAACAACATTAATAAGAAGGCAATTAACCACCTAACTAAATACTGTTCCTTTTGCTAGAAATACAGATATTCCCTAGGCTAATTTAAGTTCACCCTTTATAAGGACCTTAATTTTAACCACTTAGTGTATATAAATATTATATACATTAATAGCAGCCTAGTATTATACATAATTAACAAGGTAACCCGCTATTAAGCTGCCTATTAGTTGCAAAATATATCCACAAAATACACTTGGGATATTTTACGGACCTGCTGGATTAACATATATATTAGACCCCCTAAGTATATTACCCATAACACTAGTAGAAACTTTATTAGTAAGGAATTCCAATAGTACGCTATAGCTATAACTATTTTAATAAAAGCCGTTCCAGTTAAAGCGTACTAGTGTTACAGTGCCATTATACAGGTAAACTGAATAACTACGTTATAGTATAAAGAGGAGAAGAGGCGAAAGGGGTATTGTATATAAGTAGTAGGGCCAGGCGCCAAGGCGCTAGTAGTGGGCCAGCTAATAGTAGGAAATAGTACAAGACAGTATAAAACAGTATATAGTAGGTTAGTGCCGTAACAGTACTCCCCTCCCCTAAAAGGTTTAGTTCCTAAACTAAATAAGTAGCTCTAGAATAGAATATTGCGGCACTAGCAAACCGCGGTTACATAACTAATGGCTACGGTATTAGTAGAAAACGGTAGATTTGGTGCGCAAAGATGTTAGTTTTACTTACCGCTTTTAGCCAAGCTAATAGCGATTTTCCATCCCAGGGATAGAAAATCCTAATTAGTTGGCTTAATAAATAGCGTTGGTAGAACTCTACACTGCTACCCAAATTAATTAGGCGTGGCGCTCTTAGTAAGAATCTAACTAATTAGATAACTTTAACCGGCGGTTAAAGTTCTATAAGATCTTAACTTTTCTAAATTATTATAGTTGTTATCTACGGCCTTAATATGGTAAGTTTCTTTTACCTTATACCCAGTCTAGGGGTCCGGGCTTCTTAGGGTGTTATTTATAAAACTTTAGTAGTACGCGCTCGCACCCTTTTAGAGACTTCTTGGGTTCCTAGGTTCTCTTATTATAATACTTCCACTTAATATAGTATGTTAAGCCGTGCTCGTCCCTTTATTTATTATATACATTAAGAATTTTCTTAAATTCCCACTTGTCCGTAATATTGCTATTATTATCTCTTTTAGCTATCCTGCCTATAATATTGCGACGTTCCTCTTTATTAATACATGCTTAGCTAGGGATTTCTTTAGGGAACCAAAGGCGGACCTTTAACATATAGAAAGACTTATTAACGTAAATATAGTCTTAAAGGTCCACTATAACTACCCCTCTATAGGCAGCTAAGACGGACTAAGGTCCATCCCAGTTATTAACCTATTTCCTCTTAGGCCGGTTAGTCTTTATATTTTTAAGGCTAACTATAACTATATTATCCTTTTTAAATATTATACCTTTATCCTGTTTCATATTAGTGTTATCTTTATAGTATTGCTGGGATATATAAGCTAGAGCTTTAAGCTAAGTTAGAATACGCTTAAAGCGGTTAGCAATAGCATTAGCTTATAGGTACTCTTTCTTTATATATATAGACATGGCTAATAGCTAGGGCCCCACTAGTTTAATGCCTAGATATAGGTTATAGCCGTAGTTAATAAAGAATGGTGAGATTCCCGTAGTCTTGTTAACTTAGTTATTTATAGCAAACTTAGCAAGAGGGAGCCAATTTACCTAGTTATCTTAGGTAAAGCTTACAAAAGCGCATAGGTACTTGTTTATTGCTATGTTAATAATCTTGGTTTAGCTATCTATTTTAGGGTACTATACAGAACTAGGTTTTAGGGTTACCTTTAGGCATTGGTTTAGGTAATGCTAGAAGTTGGAGATAAATAAAGACCCTCTATTGGAAATAATAGTACTTAGGGTGCTGTGTAACTTATAGATAGTATAGGTAAATACTTTAATAAGCTCCTTAGTGTTTAAGCTAGTAATAGAAATAAAGTATCTTATCTTTATTAGGCGGTCAACAACAACAAAAATATATCTATATATTTTGCCATTATAAAGGCACTTAGGTAGGTTAATGATGTGGTTAATAGAGATATTAGTCCACGGGCAAACTAGTAGTTTTAGTAGTTTTAGGAAACTGGGTAGTGCTAAGTATAGGGTCTTTATACGGAAGCAGAGAGCGCAGTCTTTTATAAAGGTAGCTGTAAACTATAAAATACCTAGCTACTAATAGGTTTAACTAAGGAGGTTTAGGGTCTTAACGCGACCTAGGTGGCCTATAGGACCTAAACTATATATACGGTATATAACTTCTAGTTGGAGTTTAGGTAAATTAGGGACGAATACTTAGTTTCTATAGTAGATTAGGCCGTTAACGATTAAGTATTTAGATTTATTGCAGCGGAGCAACTTCCTAATCTGCTTAGGCCAACGGCATGCCTTATAGCCTTCCTATTCTTATAGCGCGGCCAATATATCTCTAACTAGTTTATTCTCTTTATAGGCATTCTTAATAAGCTCCTTAAGGTTTTTTTTCTTAGGCTTTAAGTCCATTACTATAATAAAGTCTTTAACGCTCTAGTCTTGGGATTTATTTAGTAGCTTGTCTAAGATAGCAGGGTTAACTTTTTTTTAGCAGTAAAACAATACAGTCTTGGTGTCGTAGACGTTTGTTACTAGTATTAGCAGGTGCTACGCCTAGGAGGTAGCTAAGAGCGTCTAGGATTGTAGCTTTAGTATTAGGCCTATAGGTAATAACAAAGTTAAACTAAGAAAGGAACTTAGCCCAACGGACTTAGCGCTAGTTTAGTTGTTTTGTTATTATAAAGGTCTAAAGGTTCTTATAGTCTGTAATAATCTTAAACAGTTGCTTAGTTTCTTATAGTTTAGGGCGCTATTCTTTTAGTGCTTTTATAATTACTAGGAGCTCCTTATTGTATATTTTATAGTTATATTTAGAGGCGGAGTATTTAGTAAAGAAGAATATAACTGGCTTAAGTTTGCCATCTTTATTAGCTTAGTAAAGCACTCCTTCTAAAGCCTAGTTTAAGGCATTTGTCTCTACTACGGTCTTTTTTATATAGTTGTAGTATGCTAAGACTAGTGCTATAATAAACGCTGTTTTTAGGGTCTAGAACGCCTATGCTTGGTCTAGGCCTTATAACTAGCTAGTACTCTTCTTTAGTAGCCTAGTTATAGGCTTAACTACCTTAGAGTAGTCTTAGATAAATTATTAGTAGAAGTTCGCAAAGCTAAGAAATTGCTGCAGTTTCTTAACTAACGTTAGGTCCTTCTATTTCTATAAGGCCTGCACCTTCTTAGGGTCCATAGTTATGCCATTAATTAAGATAATTAAGCCAAGGTATTTTGTTTTAGTAGCATAGAACTTAAACTTATTAATATTAATCTAAAGTCCGGCATTACTAAGTCTCTAGATAATTTCGTTTATATATTTTATATACTTAGCGTGTATTTTAGAGAAGATAAGGATATTATTAAGGTATACAGTGTAGTAGTTATTAAGGGCGTTATATAAGATATAGTTAATATAGTTCTGGAATATAGTGGGCGCATTATAGAGACTAAATAGTGTAACTAATATTTTATAGAGTCCAAACCGGGTAATAAATACTATAAGCTACTTATGGCCTTCCGTGATCCGGATTCAGTTAAATACAGTAATTACATTCAGTTTAGTAAAGTACTTAGCGCTATAGAGTACGTTAAGTGTCTTACGGACTAGTAGTAATAGGTACCGATTCTTAATAGCAACTATATTTAGGCCTTAGTAGTTATAGCAGATTTATATGCTACTGCTAGGCTTTACAGTAAGGAGGAGTAGTACAGTAGCTAGTAAGGTTAATTCGCGAATAAAACCCTTATTTAGTATCTTATTAATCCACTTCTTTATATAACTAAGTTTAGTAAGTAAGAGTGGTCTATTCTTATAATACGGGGCCTACTTTCTAGGTTTAATTTTAATTTTATAGTCCTATGGTTAGTAAGGGGGCAGCTTATCTACGTTCTTAGGGAGGAAGTGTTTAATATATTTACAAAACTCCTTTAGTAAGCGTTATAAAATATCTTTATAGGTTAATCCTGGTTTGCCTTTTAGGAATTTCTTAATATTAGTATTAACTATCTTCTGGTGTAGAAACTTAGACTTAGTTTTTAGGTTCGTTTTAAGGAAGTTATAGAAATAAAGAGGTAGCGCTTTACGGGCTTTTTTTATTATATAGTCACCTTCTATTAGCCAGCGGAAAGACCTTTCTAATAGGTTTAGTACTTCTATTAGGCCTATAGGTAGCTCCTTAAGTAGCTGTTAGTATTCTTCTTATTTAACTAATTCTACTAACTCCGCTATGTGGATTCTTATTACCTTTATACTTTTTTATTTACAGAACTGGGTAAAATTAACGGTATAAGTGTATTTAATATTATCTAGGTTAGGGCGTGTCTAGTCCTCTAGTACTATGGCTAGGCTAGCACGGCTTGGTTAGCCTAGGGGGGCGGAAATAAGGCGGCGGCCCTATATAGTACGCGTGGGAGATGGGTATAAGGTTAGGCGTTATAGGGGGGAGGTCTTAATTACTCTGGTTTCGGCCTTGGCTATAACGCCCTTGGCTATTATACGTGCGGTTATATATATATATAGTAGATATCTTAAAGTTGGGTATTTTATTAGCTAACCTAGGTTAAGCGGGTGTATGCGGGAGACTTATAGTTCTGGCGGTGTTTATTTTTTTAGAGATAGGACAGTAGTCCAGTCTTCTAAAATCTCTATTTCGTTTACTACATATATTAGCTTACTAGTATTAGGCACCTCTTTTACTATTGGCTAATAGTATCTAAGGGTTGGCCGTGCGATGCGTCCATATAGTGCTACTTAGTTATAGTTAGGGATATGCTATAGGAGGCAGTTATAGGTGTAGTAATTAGAGTTAAACTTAAGCTCTAGAATAGGGAAGTCTATTCTTAGGTTATATTTTTTAAGCTAGGGCATTTTAAGAATTACTAGTGTTAAGGGTAATAACTTTGTAATATAAAAGAGCATAGGTTCTATATAGTGGCTAATTGTTATTTTTGCTATAAATTAATGGGTAATAAAGCTAGATAGGAGTCTATTTATAACAGAACCTTATAGCAAGAACTACAGTGGGTCCTATTATTGGGCTGGGTATGTAGATATAAACAGAGTCAACAACGTAATAATAACTGGTAGAGTGGTTGCCTAACAAATTAACTTTAATTATATTCTGAGATTTACTATAAAGAGAGAACTATCTGGGTAGGGACTGTGGTCCTTTAAATACACAACCATACGCCTAAGAAATCCCTTCGCTCTATAAGGTATGTGTGCTCTGTTATAGATTATATAAATTATACAGATTACACAGATTATATAGATTATATTACGTAACCTCGGCTACCATTCTTTATTATATAGTTCTACTAAATCTATCCTAGACCGTGCCTGTATTAACTAACTAGCTTCCGCCAACTCCTTTCCAAGTAGTTATAACATTGTACTTAAGCTGTCCATAACACTATCTCCCTCCTCTTTATCTTCGTCCTTAAAGATTCCCAATATCTCTAAGTCGTCCACTAGAGGTGTAATGTCCGTTTAGTTAATCTGGTTAATATCCTTACTTATTATACCTAAAGCCTCTTCTTCCTCTTCTACAGCTTGTTAGTCTCGTACTATTACTATAATACTGTCTCTAGGTGAGATAATACTATCTCTATATTCTTGTTGTGCAAAAGAGGGGTTAGTCTATATTATGCTAGCAAGTCCTTTATCTTAACAACCTTCCTTTTACTTAGAGTGCACTAAAGCAAACATTTAATTGTCTTGCAACGTCCGCTCCATTTTTAATACTAAGTGTGCGCGTCCTATAACTCTTAATAGTTTTTAGGTTCCCTAAGTAACCTATTATAGGGTCTTATATTTAATCTACCGCTAAGAAACTTAATAGGGAGCTAGCCTTTATACTGCTTGAGGTTTAACGGGTCTTAAAAGAGTCCGTATATATTCTTAAAGCTTAGCGTCTAGCTTATGCTTATCTTTAATGTCTTAAATGTATTTATAAGAAGGTTTGTTTTAAGGAGTGGAAACTTGTTTAATAGGGTCTGTCTAAGCTAGGTAATGAAAGAATGGACCCTCCTCCTACAAGGGAAACAACTCCAAGTAGCTCAGCAATTGCTCCTCTTAGGTCCCCCTTAGGTGACTTGTTCTTTAGCAATTCTTCTTTATTAATGCTGCCTAACCTACTTTCTTCTAATACTCCTATACCTTTCCTATAGCATTCTCTAGATTGCTTAGTGGTTTTTAGGTAGTCTTACTGTAGCCTATCCACTTTACTTTATACTATATTTTATCATCTATGTCCTTATAACTAATAATTTTTAAAACTTGCCATTTGTCTTCTTCCTGCCCTCTATACGTGTCTACTTTGTAAACTAATAGCTTAATATTTCTATGTACTAGCTCTAGTATTGCGATATATTGTATAGAGTAAATTTTTATTTTAGCTAGTAGGTTTAACTTAAACGTGACTAATAAAATTCTTTGCGTGATTTTAAAAGGTCCTAGTCTGACGTGGTCTAACTTCTTACTTAGTTGTCAACTCTTAAAAATTTTGTGTAGTAGCCATGCTCTATCTCCCTCCTTAAGATCTAGTCCCTTAGATCTCTTAGTATTATAGTACCTTTTCATTTACTCTTGTACTAGTTTAGCTGTTTCTTTAAGGTCTGCATAAAGATTTATTAAAGTCTCTATTCTTTACTTAGCTGTGCTACTTATCCTCTTTGCTTAATATGGCGATAATAATAATCTTAGCTTATACCCATAATTTGCCTTAAATGGTAACATTCCCATTTCTTTTTATAGTGTTGCATTATATATAAACTGTATAACTGGTAATAATAATACCTAATTATTCTGTACATGGTTAACATAATGTCTTAAATACTATTCCAGTGTCTAGTTTAATCTTTCTATTTATCTATCTATCTGCAGATAATACACTGTAGAGGTTACTGCATAAACTCCTTATTCTGCCAGAAACACTTCCCAAAATACTACTATAAATCTTGGATCTCTATCTAATATAATTTTATCTAGTGCTCTATGTCTTATAAATACTTCCTTAATATAGATTCTAGTGACATCCTCTGCTAATATTTCCTCTATACATGCTATAAAGTATCCCTACTTTATTAGCTTGTCTACTACCACTAAGATTACATTATAATCTTATCCCGTAATAGGATCTTTTAACTTTAGTAACTTAACAATAAAGTCCTATAATATAACTTCCCATAGTCTTTCTGGTGTTTTAATAGGTTGTAACCCTCTGTATAGCTTATGCCTTATTAATTTATTTCTTTAGCAATCTGGACACTCTTTTATAACTTATCTTGCTAGTCCCTAGATTCCTTAAACAATATACTCTTCTTAAAGTCTTAACACTAAGCCTATAGCTCTATTATGTCCTTAAGTTAGTCCCTTATAGAATGACTTAATAAACTCCCTTGTAATAGACCTTGGAATATAGGTTACTTCTCTGTTCTTATACTATTCTATATCTAGATCCTTTGCCTACACTTCTTAGATCTTCTATATCTAATTACTCTTTAGTAATTTATGGATTTAACTTTCTCTAGTTGCTGTAACCTTGGGATAGTTGTACCTAATTAACCTATTTTAATCCTTTCGCAACAAAGCCCCTAACGGCTTATTATCATTCTATAGTTTAACCTTTCTACTTAGAGCGTCTGCTTGTGCATTATCTATACCCTTAGTATACTAAATTTCAAGATAGTATTCTATAAGCATTTCCGCCTATCTAACCTATTTTTGGTTAAGTTCCTTTGTTATTAGGAATCCTATAAGGTTCTTATAGTCCGTCTTAACTATAAATAGTTTTTCTGTGCCTTGCAAGAATGCTCTCTATTCCCTTAATGCTGTAACTATACCTAACAACTCCTTATTGTAGATGTTATAGTTCAGTTCTGGTAGTATTATTTTTTTAACTATAGTACGCCACTAGATGCTATGCATCCCGATGCTTTTATAGCAAATATACTCCTAGTATAAAGTCTAATGCATCTATCTTAACCACTGTCTCTAACTTGGGTTGGTAGATCTTAAGGATTAGTTCCTAGGTAAACAACTTTTTAAGTTCTTAGAACAGCTTCTTCTACCTACTACCCTAAACCTACAGTTCCTCCTTCTTTGTTAACCTTGTAAATGGCTTAATACTTTTCAACTATTATGCTATAAACCTCCTATAGTAGTTACAAAATCCTAGGAACAATCTTAACTATATAATGTTCTCTAGTTCCTACCAACTTACTATAGCTTTGACTTTCTTTAGGTCCATGCTAATTCTTCCTAGTTCTATAATAAATCCTATAAAATTAGTCTTTCTTATAAAGAACTTGCATTTCTTAATTGCTACTAGTATCTATTCTTCTTATAGTCTCTTTAAAACCCATTTAACGTGTTCTTTATGTTCTTTCTTACTCTCTAAGTAGATAATATTATTATTAAGGTATGCTATAACAAACTTATTAAGGTATTCTCCTAATACGTTATTAATTCGCTTTTGGAATATTACTATTGCGTTTATAAGCCTAAACTATATAACTAATAGCTTGTATAGTCCTTCCTTTGACCTAAAAGCTGCTTTCTATTTATCGCCTTCCTTAATCCTAATCTGATGGTATACCCATCTTAGGTCTATCTTTGTAAAGATCTTTACATTACCTATCCTATTTTAGATTTTGCTAATTAAGGGTAAAGGATATCTATCCTTTCTAGTAATACTGTTTAACTATCTATAGTCTATACACATCCTAAGTTTTCTGTTTTTCTTTAGGATAAATAGTACTAGATATCCTACTGATAACTGCAACGGTTTAATATATCCCTTTTATAAGTTCTCCTAGACAAACTCTTTAAGCGCTACTAACTCTATTTTAGTAAGCTTATAAATTAGAAAGAACTTTAGACTTATTCCCTCTTCTAACTCTATCTTATAGTCTTATGCTATATATTCTAACAGCTTTTTACTTTCTAGTGACCATAACTTTTTACTATACTTGTAGTATCTTTTTGGTACATAAATTAAGCCTTACTTAGTCTCTTCGTATATTACTCCTACTTAGTACTATACCAACTTAGTTTACTACCGCACTTTATGTTATTAAGTGTCTCTAATATTAACCTAATCTATAACTGTTGGTAACCTATTAGGGGTAGGGGTAGCACGTGCGCACGCATTCCTCACGTGCGCATTCCTCGCGTGTTATAAGTACGCGAGGCCTCGCATATAGAATAGGAACAGACATCCACAAACCTAAGAGCATACCCGTAACAAAGTGATTACAGGTCTGCAATAGGTTAAAGCATACCGACAATAACCCAATTAATCTTTAAATTATATTCCTGTAATTAAGGTATTCCTAATATTGCCTTATCCTTTCCTAACAGTAGGATATTAAAAGACATTCTAACTGGTCTCCCTTTAATAGTTAACTAAATAGGTCTAGTTTTAAGATTAATAATGCCTCCTCTATAGGCTATTTAATCTCCTAAAATTGCTATAAGTGGATATAGGTGTTCCTTTGTCTATATAGTAACCCTATCCTTTCCACTACTGCTAGTAATATATGGTTTCTTATTACTTTACTGTCTACTAACGCTTTAAACTGTTAATCTTGCCACTTTACTTATAGATTTAGGTGTTGTCCTTAAATTCCTTTAAGGGTCTAAGGCTCTAATACTGGTTCCCTCTAGTCCTATACGCCTCCCCTTTTCCTAACTATTAGCTGCTAGATCTTGCTTATACTTAGTCTAACTTAGGCCAATACTTAGTTTGCTTCTTTTCCTCTACATACCATAGACAAGTATTCTCTAGGCAGTCCCACCACTATTGTCCATCTAGGCATTCTTCCATAAGGAATCTTCCTAATTAAAGTATTAGGTCCCCTTAACTCTGTACTTCTACTAGGTGCTATCTATATATATACTTAGCATCTCTAAACCACTTTTCCTTTAGTGCCTAATACATCCTTACTAAGTATTTTCGGTTCTTGTCTTTTAGTGTCCTATATATATTGCATATGTTATCTAGTAGTAACTCTTTAATTAACGTCTGATACGGATCCTATCTAGCCCACGCAGACTACTCCGTCATAGGGGGAAAACTTGTAATTTACAGGAAGAAAACCCTACAGTTGGGGGAGGAAAAACCCTATGAGCCACCTCAGTAGGATGAAAAACCCCGAATTGCCATGCCTGCACGTAGCCGCGGCCCTACAGGCCTACAGCTACGTCCTCCTTCTTAGATGTTTTGAACTCCTTGGGAACCACTGCTTCCTTCTCTAGCTTATTTAAAGCTAGGGTTTACTACGTCCCAGCTAGGCCTTGCTAATTAATTGCTGTATGCTTGTAGTTGTGTCCCATATCTTAACCACCCCCTGTATGCTATCTCTTATTGACCATTGCCATATACGCCTTGCCTCCCCCCCCTAAGGCCTATCGAAGGCGTAAGGGGGATTCATCCGTTCTACCATTCTAATACTAAAAGACAAGCGGGATGTGTGTGTATATTTGGGTATCTTTTGTGCCTAGGCCCCAGTTACTAGGCCCTCTCTAAGGGCACCACTCCGTTGAGAGGAGACAAGGAAAACCGTACGGGGTTATCCGGCTGTCGGCTTCAGTAGTATTATGGCAGTACGGCGAGTGACCGCATGCTCCGCGGGCGATCGCCCTGGGGGTTAGGAGGGGCCGTATATTTGCTCGTCCGTTCGTTCGTTCGTTCGCGCTTGTCTATTCGTCGATGTGAGGTCGTCGATGCTTTCCATTGGGGTTTTTGGGGATGTTATCAAAAACTGCTCATCCATGTTGGATCGTATAGGTGCCCTGGATAGAATAGTGTAGTAGTCGTCGTATTGTAGAGGGCCAACAGTAGTGGTTTTCAAGATCTTACCATCCGAAAATTTTTCACCACCGCCCTTGACGCCCACAACCACCACTAGGTCCTGTCCGCACGCTGTGCGACGTCTCTGCGTTGGCTCTGGATCTGAACTTCAAAGACCAGGTTCGTAGCCGTCACTACGTACAGGTGCAGAGTCCGATTTCGACGGCCCATATGTTATCTATATAAGCTATCTACAATAATATATAGTGCGCTAGGTAACTTAGGTTAACTCTTAGCTTATCTCTGTCCTTAAGTTTAAACCTATACCTAGTTAACCTAACTACTAGTATTTCTATTGTGGGTACTAAAATTTATTATTTACTTCTTTAGTCCCTAGATCCCTCTTCTAGGTTCCTTAACATTATAATTAATGCTCCTTTAATATAACTTATGCGTTTTTCTGTAATAGGTTAGTCTTAAACAACTTTTTCGTCTAGCTACATATAAAAGTCTTCCTATTTATTATTGTGTTATTACCTATACCACTTTCCATATAACTAGTTTAGTGTATATAGTCTGTCTATAAGAAAGTACCTTATTATCACTATATCGTAACATCCTTTAGTATGTCTTTCTTTAAATCTAACTGGAATATCTAGATCCTCTTCTTATTCTAATTTATCTAATTATTTTACTTTAGGTATCCCTACACTAGGCCTATTAGTAACTCTTTATATGGGTGCTCTATCCCTTATACAACCTAGTATAGCTAACCTTTTGTCTAGCTTTTACTCTTACTATACAATAATTCTTTGCCTAAACTTATCTATAGTTTCTTGTTTTCTGCATCTTACAGCTAGATCCTTGAAGTTATCTTACTTCCTAATCTTAGTATTAACTTTTTAATCTTTAGGCTAAACACTATATTTACCTAGAATTGCTATAGTCCTTATTTATTTCTTAAAATCTTGGCTTCCTAATAATATTCTTATTTATTCCCTAAACTTATAGTTCTTAAACTTGCATCCTATACTCATTTATTTATCACTAAACTGAATTACTACTCTTTCCTATTAGTTTTTATCTGTTATAGGTTCCTAAGCTGTCCTTATTATATCTTATAAGTCTAGAGCCTTCCTTATCTCGTTATAAGAGTCTTAGACCTATAGCCTTTTACCTTTTATAAGTGGTAAGCTAGCACTAGTAGTTATCTGCTTGCTTAACCGTCTTTAGATATTACTCCTTCCGTTTTATAAAGTAATGGATGTTATATCTAACGGTGTTATAATACCCATTACTAATCCGCGTTCTATAGCGGTTTTAGTCTCTACTTCTATTACATTATTAAGGTATAAGTACTCCTAGTTAGCCTTATTTTCTTCCTCATCGCTATTAATTAATAAGTACTCTAACTCTATTGTCATTATTGCTAATCTTTGTCTGTATATTGCCTTAATATCTTAATCTAGCTTATAGAGTTGATCTTATTCTTTGTCTAACTTTATAGTTCCTTTAAGTCCTCTTAACTCTAGCTCCTATAGCTAATAGCTTACGCCATACTTAGCATCTTTATAAATTTGGTATGTGTTATTATAACAAAACGCGAAGTGCTTAATCAAATACTCCTTAGTCCCGCGCAACATCCCTATATTTATATTATTATACTCTAACAACCTAGTGCCCTTTACCGTGTAGTTACTCTAACCACCTCTATAGTCTCTAGCGAAATAACCTTATTTTCCATAATTTATATAAGCTCCATCTTTAAACTATTTTTCTTATTATAGAGTTTGCCTACGTCAGGAAAAAATTTACCAGCATTTAATTTTACCTTTTTGCCATTTCAGCATTTCCTAGCATTTCCTAGCATTTCCCAGCATTTCCCAGCATTTAGCAGCATTTATAATTAAGTATTAGCATTTAGCAGCTAAATGCGGCATTTATAACTAAGTCTTAGCATTTA
>Ga0307507_10002613_pt1 | contig 37189 bp, 38 predicted proteins | sample 7_EM_MG_FD_207223 | JGI IMG/M metagenome (GOLD analysis project Ga0307507, IMG submission 207223) | Populus trichocarpa ectomycorrhiza microbial communities from riparian zone in the Pacific Northwest, United States - 7_EM | ecosystem: Host-associated > Plants > Roots > Unclassified | place...
CATGGGCGGGGTGGAAAAATGGGTGGAGTGGGGGAAGGTGGGGGAATGGATGGAGTGGAGGAATGGTTGGGGTGGGGGAAGGGGAGGAATGGTTGGAGGAAGGGTTGGAGTGGAGGAAGGTTTGGAGGGGGAAGGTGGAGGAATGGTCAAAGAGGAGGAACGGTGGGAGCGGAGCAATGGTTGGAGTGGGGGAAGGTGGAGGAAGGTTTGGAGTGGGATGATGGATGGATGGAGTGGAGGAAGGTTAAAGAGGAGGAAGGTTTGGAGTGGGGAAATGGTAGGAGTGGAGGAATGGTTAAAGAGGAGGAATGGTGGAAGTGGGGAAATAATTGGAGTGGTGGGACAGGTAAGCAGACCCGGATAAGCTGACAAGTGTGATATAATCTAGGAACTTCAAGGGACAGCCTGTTTGTGTTCACCATTTCTACCTGAACTAGTAATTGGTAGTTCACATTCAGTAACGAGGTCCATGTGGGAACTGAGGGAATTCCAACTCATATGATGAGATGCTTAAACAACTCTTAAGAACTCTTTTCTGATTGTTCCTTGTTTTATAGGAACTTCAGGATTGAGCAGAGATAACAAAGTTATTCTGATGAGTTATATGAAGTGGTTTTTACTTGTCAAGTCAGACTAGAGGAGGAGTACGATGGCAGTGTCATGATTTTCTGATAGTGTAATATATTGTTCGCTTGTCTTTTTTTCTTTTTTCTTTATTTTGGAGGAGGGGTATTGTCGAGCGGGTATGTTTTGCTTTTAGAGAGTAATGAATATTACGAGTTTTATCACCTTGCCGTATAATCTCAAATAATCGAACCCTGTGCTAGGTAGTCCAAAATTTCCTTCTCCGGAAAAAGGGGGGCAAAGAACCAGCGAAGGGTTGGCCGTTCGCCCCCTCGGCATGGTAATTCCAGTGGTAGAATGTTGTAGTATTGGAAGGGTTAGGGGCACAGTATAGGGGGACACGGAAGCATGAATGTGTCCAGGTGTCCGAGCGCACTGGGGCATGAACGGATGCAAAAGTTTAGACTTATAGAAGTTTTCTCTTATCTAAGTAGCCGTTAACTAGTCACCTTCAAAGAATAACACACGCCTCTGCATCTCTAATCATCACAACCGTGCGACTCTTGCACCTCCATCCAGTAGAGGGCTCTTGCATTATCGTGGAGATAGCAGAACATGCTCGGGCATGTAGGTGCTAGGAGGGAAACTTTTAGGAAACAGGGGTGTCAGTTTCATGCTTCTTATGGTATGGTGAATCTCGGAAGATATTCCCCGAACTTACTTTGCTTTATTTTAATTGTTAGAGGAAGGGACTCCTATAGCGAACAGATAATAGGTTTAAGATAGCATATATCTTAGTGTATTTGACCCTACCTTTTCCAATTATATTGCCTATCAAACTGCGAACTAAGTATCAAACAATGACAAAGATCACCTTTCTCTCTTTGGGTCGGATCGTTTCGTTCAGTTCACATTTTCCCACAGCACGCGATCGGGAGCACCAGGACCAAGGTGTTGCTGTTTCTCGAGTCATGATGTCTTATTCGGCTCTCCTTACCCTTCGTTCAACGTGCCTCTAATAGTACAGTACTTGCTTTCTAGATATCGCAGTACGCCTACCATACTCCAACCCTATTATCGCTACAACAGCGACAACAACCTCAGCAAGAATAGGAATAGATTTACCATACTCAAAAGAATGCCGTAGCACTAGTAGTGTCAGTAGTGTTTGGTATACCCGCATCATACAACCCCCTGAATGCAGCGAGTATGCCTACCTGCATTTATAGTATCTTATGAAAAACGTGTCGACCGCAAGTGATGTTCATGATGCGTCAGAGTAGGGAAGTGAAAATAGGATTAAATTCTTGCTTTTGGATCACCGGCGATGACTCGGCTTAGCGGTATGGTTCGAACGGTATCGTACTGTAAATTTGCCAGGTGCCGTTTACCGACCGTCATGCGGCTTCAGATCAGGATCTTTGGTCTTAGTGCGATGCTCATCCCATTGCCAAGAATGCCTAGCCTGGCCGATATTTTGCAAGTTAGGTTACTTCAACTCGACGTAAACATATATAATGGAAGACAGGATTACCTAACAGCAGGATTTAAGGGGGAGATGCCGCTTTCCGGCATCCCACCTTCCTAGTGTAATTAGAGAGTTTGCGCAAGGTAGTATGAAAACAGGTTATTTTCAGTTAACTTAACCTAAAAGTCTTGGACACTGAGGTGGAAGAAGTGTAAAATAGGGCTTTTCAGACCTGCAGAAATTCGGTTGCCGTAAAACAATGAATCAGCAACAACACAGTGAACTTTCTACTTAAGTTGGATTTTTTCCAATGCTGTGACAGCTCCAAGGGAGGTATCTCCCTCACCAGTGGTTATTACTATTATGTCATCCTTAAATTTATTGCTTCCCCAAACTGGGATTCTCGGTTATGGAGATCAGGTACCAGCGGTGGAAAACACTTGATGATCCATTGTGTCCCCCCCTTGCACACTCACCTCTCTCTTTACAATCTATTCAAGGATTTTAGTGGTCACAATACTGGGTACCCAGTTCTAGATTATCACTTGTTCTATGCTGGTCAGTATGGAGGTTTAGGTCCTAAGTTTTGTTTCCACAAGCGAAGCTTTCTGCCCTCACCCCTGTGGAACCTACAAAACTTAGGCTCTGTACCTCCGTATGGTTAACTTAATACCTAACTAACAATAGCACAAAATCCGAATGTGAGCAGGATACAGCTTTGAGGGCGGTGCGATATTAGACTCGCTTTACTGTCACTTGGCCGCTAAGCTATCTGCACCTGTTGCGCAAACTCATTCTTGCACCTAGGTCTACTTTCTGTTAACTGCCACCTAGGCCCTCACGCGCAAACTCTCTAATACGGTAATTTACCGTATGGCATCAATCGTGTAAGGTACGGTAACGTACCGGATTATTCGAGCACTACTTGGCAGGCTCGTCCCTGCGGTTCTCATTGGATGGGGGGGTGAGGGGTGGTAAGGGGGAATGGAGAAGAAGAAAAAAGATAGAGTTAGCAGTTCCAGAAACCGCTTCGGGTACTATTATAAAAAACTGGAGCAATTGAGAACGATTCTAAGACGTCCTGAATTTCTCCCTTTAGAGAAGATGCGATGAAGGAAGGTGTTGTATTTTAACCCTTAGCTGAGATGAGCAAACAGAAGAGTAGCATGTCCCTTACCAAGAGAGGCGACTCTAACGCCCTAGAGAGATCCTCAACTATTCTAGTTTCTACGGTACCTGTATATGAGTTAGATGGATTTGGGGAGTGGGTTTTTTTTTTGGCTGACAGGGTGAAGGAAGGCAATAGTGGAGGAGGGGGGAAACCAATTTTTCGGGAATAATTGCAAGTTCCAAAATGAGTACTGTAGGTATTCATAGGTGGCGCGCAACTCTAATTTTGATATTGGCACGGGTATGTAGTGAAATGTAGTCTGATGTAGGATAAGTCTAGCCCTACTTGGCGGTGGCAACGATGTTATGGCGGGTGCTTACATAGAGTTGCAGGCTGACAGGTGGGGGGTTCCAGATTCGTTATAATAAAATTATGAGGTTTGCACATGATACCGGCACGCTCGCATTTTGAGAAGATGGCTGTGCCGCTGCTGTCGATGCCAATGTCGTTGTCGGCGCTTTTGTGGTAGGAGTGATGGGTGGTGAAGATTGCTAGTCTTGGGGGGATTATGTTGAGGCGTACTATTTTTGATGTTGGTTATGCAGCTTGCTGGAGGTCTAGTAGGGATTGGCTAGGCATGATCTTGGCATTTGCTGCGGCAGTATGCTGTATGGATGATCATTGGCAGGTTCGTGACTGTTAGCATCCTTGGACATAAGCTTGAATTATCGATCGTGCTTCATTCATTCCTTCCTCACACCAGAACATATAGTTAGCCAGCTTCTATGAGGGATTGTTTTACCCTTCGTGTAATTGTTGTTTGTATCTGTGCCTTTCTGGAGAAAACAGGATGGATGGTGATTATCCGCGAGGATAGCATATACTATAATAGCACTTGCTATAGTCAGGGGTACAGGCAAGCAAGGCAACTCGTCAGGCCGAGCTCGGCCCAGGGGGCGGCTTCTGCTTTTTGTTATGTGCTTCGAGGGGGGTCTTCGCGGCTGCCCTCTTTGCCGCCGTTTTGCTCTGGTCTTTCGATATCGCTCACTTTTCTGGAGATGCGCAGTGGTCTAGAGGCAGAATCCGGGAGATATTGAGATTGGGGAGATGGAAATATATATATATATATCAGAAGTGAGGGTTTGTAGTAAACATGTGTATGTAAGGTTTATATTCATACTGTGAATAATCATACGTATGATCCTCAGCTGGCGAACTAGTTGACCACCGACTCAGAATCCTTTTGGGAACTGGTAAGAATAAACAAAAGGAATAATAAAAAGAAAAAAAAAGTAGAAAAAACTCCCATAATATACACCCTTCTAAGTCCCAAACTCCATAGGAACAACGACAAAGCCCAAAACCATCTTCTCTTCCTCCCTCCGCTCTCGCTAGTAAATCCTACACCATTTGAGACCCAGGCGAAGGCTTCGGCCTCCTACCAAACCTCTCCCTAAGCTCCTCCAGTATCCTCTCACTCCACCCATAGGTGATAGCATTCGCCAACCCAACGAATTGGGTGCTAGCCTGCAAAAGTTGCGTAACCTTTGAGCTCCTGCCCGAAGCCTCCACCATCCTATTCGCGATTCCGGGGATCAAGAGAATGACATAAAAAAAGGGGTAAGCCCTCATAAGAAAGACCTTTCTAACCCTCTCCCCGTAGTCTGGGTCTCGGTGTGATGGCTTTTGGGTGTGTGTCCTACGCTTGTCGTTTGGGTCGTCTTCATCTTTCTCGTCCACGCTATGGGAATTGCTGAGGTGCGCGGTGAGGCCACCCGCATCCGCGTGTAGGTCACCGGCTGCGGCTGCGTTGTGGACCTCCTTGTAGTGACTGCGTAGGAAGAAGTGCAAGTAGGTGTACATCACGATCACAGAGATGATCACGAAGAAGCGCCAGCCGTGGGTTAAAGCGTAGCGCAGGTATACCGGCTTCTTTTGGATCCAGCACCAGTTTCCACTTACCGGGTGGTACCAGTCTTTTCCGAGGGCAGTAAAGCCTATGGGGTTGGTTAGTGGATTATTCAGTGGAGGGAGGGAGGGGGGAGGGATTACCGGTGATGAACGGAAGAACCCAGATAAAGCAGACTGCAAGGACGGCCTTCCGAGTGCTCCACACTCCAAATGTCCAGGGTTTTGTAACTACCCAGACTGTTACGATTGCAATCGCCAAGATAGAAAGATCTGTTGCCTATGATATCGTGATGTGGTTATCAGCGACGATTTATCACTCCGACCGGCCATGTGGATGGGTTTCTATTAAAGAGAAGGAAAAAAAACCAACCTGCACTGTGATTTGGGTTACTAGCCCATTCATCCTGCAAGCAATGCCTTCAGGTAGTTTGCGGTCTCGAGCCAAAATGTAGATACCCGATGCCGCATTTGATGTAGCATTGAGGAAATCTAGAAGGATTATGTATGAGTATGTATGTGTTGCCAATGCTGATTCGTGGGAGTAAAATAACTTTAGACTTACCAGCAATAGCCAAACTCTGGATCAACCTATGTCTGAAATGCGGTTTCAGTGGGAGGAACAGGTAACAGAGACATATAAAGCCAGAGCCAAGCGCGGACAGCAAACTCCCAACAAGGGTCGTTACGCAGATGGCAAGCCTCATGCCGGTTAATAGAGCCATCTTTCTCTAAATATTTTTTTACCAGTATCGATCTGGGAAGAAAGCTGCTAAAGCGCCGCTTAGGCACTTAGGTGGAGAGGTGCTAGTCAGGGCGAGGCGGAGAATGCAAAGAAGAAATGAAATGAAGAAGGAAGGGGAAAAATATATAACTTGAGAGAGAGGTCCCTAGTTTTTTCTTCTTTCAATATGTAACCAAAGTGTCCTCAAGAGAATCAACACCTGCGGGAGCACCAATCGCCTATTTAAAAGGCTGAAGAGGTGGTGGATGGGGTGCCATCATGGGGGAAGGCTGCGAATGAACTCTACTCTGATTCGAATATGCAATGCATGGTTACTTATTCCACTGCCCAACTTTCGTTTCTTCTACTTGCTGACGTTAAGATCAAACACAAATGAATCGCGCACTAGGAGGGGGTGTCTGGCTGGCTAACCAGCTTGTCGTTGGAAAGGTGTGAGCGTCTGTGTATTTGTGGGAGAAGAAGATCTCGTAGGCTGTGCGAGTTACTTACTACAGTACTGTGCCATCCTAGCAGCCCATCCATCTCGAACGACAAGGATAGAGCTCCCTTTGACAGAAGCATTAGTTACACACAACTGTAACTTAACTCGACTCGCTCACTCATGCATTCGCTTACTGTAAGTTATAATGTGGGGAGCATATATCTCTATCATCTCATGTCGAAACAGACTAACTTGGCGGCAGTCGGCTGGGTTCTCGTCTATCTAAATCAGAACGATTTTCTGAACGCCAAGATAACGAATCAAGCGGAATACCATAATCGTGGCTATACACAACCCGTAACTTGGGTTCTATTGATCTTCTTTTCTTTTCACTAGATCGATGGGCGTTGGACTATCTTCCATGGAGAATCTTCGAAGCGCTGGACTCCCCGTTCTTCGCCACCATAGATTAAGACGGGCTTTGAGTTATCCCCCCATCCCTCCGTCCCTCCATCCACAGATTAGGGAAGGAAAGCTTGACAAGCAAGCGAGCGAGCAGTATTCCCTTGCCTGTTTCACTTGTTTGGCCTCCACCCTTCCCTATTCACAATCTTAAAAAACCCTCACCCCCCTCATAGAAGATCTGGCAACTGCAACCACGCAATACTCGAGTACTGTGGAATTGAGTCAGGAAGAGCAGCCAATGCTCCACCAGTGATAATTGGACGAACGCAAAAGAAGGAAAGAAAAGAGAAAAAAAAGACCCAACGAGCCAAACCAGGATGTAGACGGACAACAAAAGTGGGGCTTTAAGGTGCTGAATATGCAATTGCGCATTAACCCGGATGTGTGCTAATTAATTGGCCTCCGGCAAGCCCCCTTCCTTGCACACATCCCGCCATTGGAGCCGTATCATACTAAATTTGTTGCCCTGGGTATCGCTACTCCAGCAACAGACACGCCGCCGACTGCGCTCCGAAGAAGCAAAGTCAAGGCGAGACGAGAGCAGAGCCACAAAACACATCCGGTATCCTACTAGCATACTATCCCGGATGACATACTCGAGTATTAAGGATGCCTTGGCGATGCCGGTATGTTATCGGCGATGAGGCTTTCTTTTACACTCCCTCCCCCCCGCGCTCGAACCCGACTGATTACCCTTCTGCTGTACTCGTAGCTCATCCAGGTAGATGGGTTAAAAGCGAAGTCTCGTAATTGCCTGAGATTTGTAAAACGGACTGCTATTGCATACCTCCAAAATTCTGAGGCTCTTGCTAATTTTTGGTCTGTATGCAATAGTAGTCCGTTTTACAAACGTTTGGCAATTACGAGTACTATAAAAACTCCTGCGATTATCTGCCGGATTATCCCTGTAAACAGCAGGATCAGCCCACGATAGGTTTAGTTTGACCAGTAAGCGGAATTGCGAAACGCCAGTAAATGAGACCCGACACGACCAACGTGCCCAGGCCATACTATGTCAGGAAAGCACTCATCTCTCTCAAGAACTTTTGTCTCTGAATCCTGAGATTAGCGATCTGGCGGAGAAAGCTAATCGCAAAATTCCCTTTTTTTTTTTTACCGTAGGGAGATCGTATAAGCTCTCCTGACTGACCACTAGTAGCTGGGTGACTAGGGTGACTCAGTCTCTTGTTTTGGATGCGGCACCACACAGTATCGTAGTCTAGTAGATGAAGGAGTTTCGATGGGTTCGGTTCAACCTAGCGTATATTAGTGAGCTAGATAGTACCGCATGGTGGAGATGGTTCTATGCGTTGCTTGGATTAAGTATCACTCGCAGAGAATTTAACTAAGTCGATTTTGCGACTTGCACTAGGACGATAAAGCACAATGACTCTAGACAACTACTTGATGTGGAGCTTATGATTGTAATTTACTTCGACAGTATCATGGTAAAATATGGTATACTTGGCCCATTATATCAAGATACAATAGCAGGATTATGAATTAGTACAGTATAGCACTTGTACTTTGAAGGCACCATCCATCCTATCGAAACAGACAGATAGGATGCGATACCCATTCTATACCTGAGTATGGAACTACTAGACTCTCCGAACTCTTACACTAATGCTGACCGGTGCACACAAGCCTTCTGTCACCATACAGTAAAATAGCAGATCCCCACCCAGGATTTCAGAGACACCATCGTATGATAACAGTACCCATTCGCCCTCGCCTCGCATCATCTACCAACCCCCGGCCAGCCATTACTGGAACGTTAAAAAATCTTGCCAATACCTCGATAAGACATTGACAACCTCGCCCTGATCCGTGCCTTCGGGACTGTCTCATGAGGGAGCATAACTGAAACATAAGCTATAAGTTTAACAGAAGGTATTGGGTGCACTCGGGGGTTTGAGTTGCGGCAAAAGCCATTACAACCGGGATTGATAACGCACATGTAAGGGAGCTCTTCTTCCCACATATCAGGCCAGGTACGGCAGCTATGCCGAGGCACCGCGAACGACCACCTTCTTCCTATTGTAACCAATCGCCTTGCCGAATAGTTCAAATTATAACAGGGCTTTGCAATCATATTGCAAAAGAACTGACGAGGTAGCAATGGGAGACGTGGCCGGTAGCCTTGCGAAGCCCCATATCTCTGTTACCGGCACCTGGATCGTAGACCACTAGTACAGCACAGCACTCCAGTGCTGGCATTCTTATTAGAAATCTAAATTGGCTTGAGTATACTGCAAATGAATTGAGGCGCTCTTGAATACCACCACCTCCAGTATCGCCCAAGTTAGGCGGCAATAGTGGGACCGCGGATGTAAGAACCATAGGCGACGGAGGGCGGGGAAAACTCACTCAGCAGGCAAAAAAGCAAAAGGGGGCTTGAACATCAGGACTTTTACTCACTCATGAATTCATGTAACACGACTACAATATCGCAATGTAAGCTTTCTCATCCAGCGATAACCCCACGCTCACTCGGACACACGCACACCCAGCACCGTACTGGTGGCTGCTTCGGCGCTTACCGGGGCTTTGGTAGCTGTCACATTTTGCTTTTCTTTTCTTTTCACCATAATAAAAATTTCAGGTTGCGCTTGCTTTTACTTTACCCGAGCCTGTGTGCTCTTTATGGGAGGCATTCAGCCCTGGATCTGAAAAGTGTTTATGCAATTTTTCCGAGTTGAAGTTTTGCGCAGGTAACTCCTCTTCTTGCATACAAATATGGGAGATCCACTCGAGAAAGCTCTACCGGTATTAGGCCCGAGGATTCTCTAGTTATCTCTTTGGCTAGTTAAATTCATCACCCGGCACGCTAACCCTATCCCATCATAAATTTGAGCTCTGTGATTGGCCAAGAGCATTAGGGCCCGGGCCAAAAGTGCTAAGTCATCGAACTGTGAAAATCGGATTTTCCCTCTGACCAAGTTCGGCTAACTATTCCCGAATCTGGTCTTAGTTTGCCTCGCGGCGGAGCGACTGTTTCAGATTACGCAAGGGAATACAAGGGTAGGAACCATTAACCGGAACAGACAAGGATATATTTGGCTGGTCAACCTCAAGTAACTGTTCCATAACTTCTTGCGGGACCTTGTACACTACCCAAGGCTGAGACCGCGTTTTTTGTGCCTCCCTGCGCTCTAATTTGACGCTCGTCACGTCTTCCTTCATACCATACCCATCATCCCCATCTGATGAGTCGTCTCGCCTTGACACAACACGGTAACAGTGATTGAAGTTTTTTCTGTTTTACGCTTCATTATAAGTATAGTATAGCACCGGAGAGTCTCGCCGACTAGCTATCCTGCACTATACTTGGAGACGGCGAGCCAGCTATCGTATGTGTGAATGAAGGGCTGCTAATCGAATGATCGAGAAAGCTTCGAACATAATCCGAAACCACCCGACACAAGGGGTGCGGAAAGAAAAATTCCCTTCCTTTCCGCGACCCCGGTAATCTGATTATTAACCTCATTGACAATGCCGATTGTATGTGTGTTCCGGTAGGTCAAATATTTGCACTTCGGCTGATGCAGATGGGAGTGAATGGGAAGGGTACCATTGTACTGGTGCGGATAGAGTTGCCGTACCATAGCCCTTCTGTCTCTCTATCTAATGCTCTCCTCGACAGGTGGACTAAGCCTTAGGCTATGTAACGCAGTGGAGTGTATGATATATTAGGAGGAGGTATCATAATATGGAAGATTCCGTGGCTTCCCCACTTCAGCCCTACGGTGATGGTGACGCTACTACCAATATTCGTATGATGCAGCATCTATCATACGATGAAAAATTTTATCTCCTCATCACCTGCCATCAGGCATCGAGTGATCACTCGTGAGGATCGGGAGGCGGCTCCTGCCGTCGGGAGGTACACGTCCCTACCATGTGCGGACCGAACACCAGGGGAGTCTTGGCAAAGGACTTTCAGCTCACGGGACTCCCCTGGTGTTCGGTCCGCACATGGTAGGGACGTGTATATTCCCAAGACATGGCCGAGCCTTCGGTTTCTAGTAGGGGAAGTTGCTATCTAGATTTGGGTATCTTAGTTGTCATCGTCGGCAGCTAGTTATCTCGCCAGGGAGGGAGGGAGGGAAGCACAATGATCGTAATCGCTCTTGCCTTAGCTTATCTAGCTACTATCCCTGAGTCCGCCGGGTGCTGCGTCCAAGGGATCTGGTTAAGAAAATGAGGAGATCTAGAAAGCTACCACCCTTGGCTTGAAATAAATTTACAAGGTTTCAAGCTAAGACCTATTCCACCGATCTCCCGGGCGCGCTAACGGACCACTAGTACTCGGACGAAAGTGATGGTAGGGACAGGGGTCAGAAAATATATGCTGATACATACATTTTCTGACCCCTGTCCCTATCATCACTTTCGTCCACCCCCGAGTAACTTAAGGGATAGCTAGTAAAAGTAATTGCTTATCACACGCGTGTTTACATACATACCTGACATTTCTCCACACAAAAAACTGCCGAAATAGAAATAAAAAATATATCATAGCTTTGGCTTTGGCTTCCCCCCTTCTTGTTCTATGTTCACATCATCCCTCAAAATTCTGAGCAAGATCTTGCCGCTGGGGCTTTGAGGTATCGCGTCGAGGTACTAGTACCTGACACTACCCCTTAACCACTTCAATTCCGCACCCTTACCCCTCTTGACGAACTCTACGATCTCCTTCAATCCCTTCCTATCTTTGTCCCTGCACGCTTGTTTAAGCATAACGGAAGCTAGGCATTGATCTTGCAGATATCGCCGGTGTGCTGCCAGCCGCTTTTGCTGAAAGTTTCTGCAGTGGCTTTGGCGTTGCTGAGGTGGCCTGTTGCGTACCGGTGGCCTTTGGCGAGGGTCTAATGCTAGTATTGGAATGCCGCGAAATAGGGTGAGTTCCTGGGAGGGAGAGCTAACCTCTCCAGGTTGATCGATACCAAGTTCATTACCATTCTCGTCAACGATTCTGATAACAATGTTGGGGCATACCCCCCACCACTAACCTCGCAAACGCTAGCCAGGGAACCACAGATAGCTACTGTATCTATTCCCTCATGGGAGAAGAAACTACTATGCCCACTTCCAAGAACACGAATCCTGAACCTCGTCATTATTCAACTCGTGCTCTCAGTCATCCCATACTCCTGCTTAAGTCCCGCCGTGGGAACTTCCTTTCGAGCCCCTTGATCATCCCCAGACCCAGTGGTACTGCTTAGGTCTGAAGCGACGTATAATTCTTGGACAAAAGTCATCGTTGGCGGGCCCAAGTACCGCTGAAAAGGCACTAAAGGGACCGAAATTCGGAGTCTCTGAAATCCCGATTTGCACTCCCATTTCTTGATCAATTAAAATGAAAGCTATACTCGAGTATAAATAGATAGCTAAAGATCTAGCAAATCTGAAATTCACATTTCAATAACAAATTCTATTGTCCTGTAGGCAGCGCCCATTAATTAGCATGGCTCATCCTAAAGCAGGAGTTAAAGCACTAGGAATTTGTATGGATCCTAATGGAAAGAGATACATATTATCGCCAATTTCATACCGGTATTGCCACAGTTCATCCATTATTGTACCATGTACTCCAGTGTTGAAATATCACAATTGAGATAGCTAGAACCACTATTTTACCAAGAACTCATTTATTTGCTCAGCAGTGTCAGGCAATAGGGGTCGCACAGTGGTAGACGATAGAGTGAGAGAATTCACGTGGAATCTAGGCACTCTGTAGGAAGGATATGAGAATGTAACTTCCACAGCTTGCACTGCATTCGTTCGCTCACATTTTCCAAAAAAAAACTAAGTTAATGGTAAGGAGAGGTGTATGAGTAAAACATAAGTAGCACGTCCTGATCCTTCCATGGATCACCACACCTATCTCTGTATTTTTCCACATGCCCTTGTTCCTCCGTACACTCCCGTAACTACCAAAGTCAAGCACATCCTTCCAGCAAGCAGGTAGTCGAGTTCTAACACTCTGAAAACCAGCATTTTTGGTGTAAAAGTGGCCACCAGCGATGGGTTTTGTCAGGGCACTGTATAGTACATGGCTAAGGTCGCACTTATCTAAGATGGGATCACGCACAGGTCGGATCAGAATTAGGGGCACAACCGGAAGCTCTATGAGTTTAAGTTTCACGGTTGTCCCGAGCATGGCTTAGGCGGTGAACGTGGGAATTACAATTACGCTAGCATTAACGGCAAGGGGGAGACGTGGAAGGTGGACTAGGTCCGCTACTATGGATCAGATTACCACGTACCGTAGTCCGAAGATCCCTCTACTAGCCGTTTTTTGAGTCTCCAGATCGCGAGCTACATGTCTTGAGCCGAGATTCCGGTAGCCCCCACAAAATTTGGCGCTAGTAACGCCATCAGTTACTTGCATCCCATTCCAGAGACTTTAAAAAAAACGGCTAGTAGTATTCTAGAGGTGAGATATGTATATAACAAAAACCAAAACGTGCAGTGATTAATATTTAAGCTCAGCTTGTCTGCATACTTGTACCATGCTTTTGCTGTGCGAGGCATCACAGATAGCTTCAAATGCCAAGCAATGGCCAATGATCTCTACTGTCCCAAGCCAATTGTACGACCAAGGTAAGGACTTTCCGCCATTTCTATAGTCAATACCGGGTCTGGATGGGCATGATAAAACCACAGCCTGCAGTATGCGGAGCCGGAGAATGAACTAAGATGCAGTAACACTCTGAATTCTGGCCAATTATATATGACCACCGATCAGGTTAGAGTTTAGTACGGGGAGGCTGGCCCACACCCCACATTGTGACAGGGCCCTGTTACCGGGCTCTTGGGCTCTCAGCGCCAAGCATATTTGCCCATTTTCAAGAATAAAGATAGGTTCGGACTAGGGTTCTATTTCCAGGTGGCGAGAGGCAAGGCTCTAAGAAATGTAGAGTACTGTGCCGGTACCCTGGCATTACATTATAGTCCTAGTGACATTGGCCGGACTGGAATGGATGTTGGTTCGTGAAACCCAATCTAATTGTGCAATGTGCTGTGAAATACGGTAGGTCACCCTTACAAGGCGGTAGAGGCGAGAGCAACAAGCATGGGGTAAATCGGTGCTAAGCCAGGGGTGGCAAACAAGGGTAAGGCATGATGGTTGTCTTTTCTTTTACTCTTAAAAGAGAACCCATACAAGTCAGATCAGCCTGAGCAAAGCCACAGAGCTAAGGACCCATCACATGAAGCTCGCTCGAGTATGAATTATTTCCATCCATCTAGAGAGCCATCCCAGAAACCAGCAGATACAGGCTATTACTACAAACAGAACTCCCATCTACCTCGTCGTCTCAAGAACCCTCACTCACAACAGAGCACCGTCATCCGTTCGTGATAAGGACCTTCAAATCAGGTTGGAGCCCCTCGGGCCCTTGAATGTATCCCGGCCGCTGCTCAAGGCATCGCCTCAACTCCCACAGCTGAGATAGAAACTATGACGAGTCTAAACTCACCTTCTTGGGAGTCGAAGAAACTACAATTCGTTAGAACAAGTTCGATAAAACACGCCAGTGCCCTATCACCTTCTAGCCATGAGCGAGAACCGGCGAATGCTAGATAGATTCAGTTCGGTGCCATTTTGAGGGCGTCCTCGGTAGGTGGGCTCAAAACTCTCGAACGGAAGCACAATGCGTTCTCCATCCAAAGAGATGTCTTCTGAGAGTGTGAAATTGGCGTGGTATAATAGCGTAGAGTTCTCACGAACAGTACCGTTCTCAATATATTTGTCAGGTAAAACGTCCATTATATTTAACGAGTAGGTTTTGATTGCCGCTGCGAATCAGTCAATCAATAAATAAATCCTATCTCAGTCTTAAAAGGGCAAGATGTGGAAGCAAACTCACAAAGATTACTAGATGCTGATGGTATGCCCTCACAACCTTGCAGCTTCACAAAAAGCTCAATCCCTTGGTATTCACACAAGTCCCAAATGCGGTCTTCGGTGGTTCTCTGACTAGCAAAGCCAGACCCCCCTAGAGTTTTGGCACCGAGGTTTCCAGAGAAGACCGCACAGGCACCACCAGGAGGGATAGATAAAGTAGACTAGAAGGTCCAATCAGCTCTCCAGACCACCTCAAAGGCAGACTATAGTAACAAACAGTAGATCTTCCTCCTCTCACGGAATCACTCTGTTCCGTCCATTCACTCGAGTTCCAAGGCCTATTGACACAAGAATTAGCTCTAAGTTGCTCCCTCAGTGCCCGAGAGGAGATAGGGGATAAGCCTGCAACCGCCAAACAAATCCAACCGTCTCGTCACACTGCTGCCGCCGCCATTGAGAGCCACGGATAACTGAACCCAATTGAATAAGAATAGGTAAACATAGAGAGCAAGAGCCATTGGACTTGGAACCACTAGTACCATTGCTTGTAGCTGCCGGGGGGACACCGTAAGAACCGGAATGATTGGACCTTACACGAGGAAATTGAGGTTACCTCTCCTACAGTAGTAAAGTTATTTCCCTTCTTACTTACTCTAGCTAAGGGTTGAAAGTTAACTTTTTTTCTGGAGCCATTCCCCCCCTTTATCTAAGAGAAGGGATTCTGAACGCCTTAGGGTGAGGTACCGGTATTCTAATTCTTACGGCACTAGACTCGAGCACTGTTATATTACAGTACCGTACTATTGCTTGTAGGCCACGATCTCTGGTAAGGTGATCTTTCTGGTGTGACGAAACAAAGATTAACCAATCGGGACAACCCACTCAATACCAGCCTCCCAGATCTTCCCCTTGAATACCATCGAGGCTTCAGCCCCTACCCCGCACCCAATACAGTAATAAATGATAGCAGCAATCAATCAGAATTACTCACACAAAGCCCATAAATAAAATAAAAACATAGAAAATGAAGGAAAGTAAACCAGAAACACTTCCCTCTAGTTCTATATTTCCAATTCTCAATAAGAGCAATATTCGTGGAGACAGTAAAATTTCAAATTATCCATGTATAATACGAGTGATTCCTGAGGTTGCCGTATTTTAGCCAAGCCCCATCTCTCTGCATGTAAATTTATTATGCAAGCAAGACCCATGAGTGCTGACCTCAATTTTCCGACATCGCACCATATTCTCCCGTGCAAGTACCAGGGTGGGGCCCGGGACCGACCGGTATTCGTCCCAGGCAAGAAGTGCCCGAGAACAACGATTAAACAAATACCGGCATGGCAAAAAAACCTGTGCTTGTAAGTACTAGTACTGGTTCAAGTGCTAGGGGAGCTGTTTCCGTACCAGTACAAGAGAAGGGCAGTCAACCAGCAAAATAATCCCCGTCTTGTGCGAAAACATCTCCCTAGGCACTTGCACTAGTATCTGGATGGCCATACAAAACATACCCCATTTCCGGGTGCCTCTTGCCTGTAACGAGTGTACCGGCCGGTATGGGTCTTCCCAAACCAATCAGGACGGGGGTTCGGAGATGAGAAGAGCCGCAACGCCTTGTGGGACACGACCCTTGGCTCCGTTCCGTCTGGTAGAGCACTCACGTGGCTGGGGATGTTTTGATGATCCATGAACGAGTCTGAACTTTTAGATTCGGATGGTAGAGTACGGGTAATGGACTGTACAGTACAAGGCTCGGACCAAGACCCATTGACATACTTCATATTCTCATCATCGTCATCATCATCATCCCAGAATTTCGGGCACGATCCAATGTACTCGTACAGCAGTGGCAAGCAGAATGCTCTGCGGCACATAGGAGATGGGAGCTAACTTTAGAGTACATTATGGCACCGGTTTGCTGTACTGACAGCACAGCGAACTGTAGGCCAAGACCCAATGGGGTAGCAACTAACCGATACGCAGAAACACGTCGACGCTCCCCCACTTAACGCCGCCTCTCTCTTTTTTGACACTGAGGGTTCGATCTCTGAGTTGTTTCGTGAGTTCTTTTCAGTCTGACAAGCCCCCTGTTCCAGTGTGTCACTGGGTAGGATACAGCACACGCACAAAAAAGTAACGGCGGAGGTCACACGTCGTAAAGAAGGAGAAGAAAGAAAAAAACACCCACCATGAGCTTGAACAATACAATGAGAGTAAAAGATAAGATTTCAAAACATCAGACGATATGATCAACATGTGATGTCAAATAGGCACAGGGCATAGGAATAATAAATCTAGAAAATAAATAAAGATATCTAGAGAGCCTCATGTTTTTGTTCTATTTTTTGTTGACTTCGATGTTGCATCGACGAAAGGTTCATCGCCAGCGTTCTCTGATGTTCACAGAGCCCCAGACCAAAAGCCCAAAAATCGTTGGCCCGAACGGCGAACCCCCGAAGGAACTCCCAGATCTAGGAACGCCCATTACCTTATTCACTGAAACACAACAACCCACAAAGGGCCCACAGCAGAACAGAAAAGAAAATCAACCACGTTCACCGGCTATCGTCCAACCACAGTGAAGCATGCAGAGAGCATCACTACGATCAGTTTTATCCACCGCTCGCAGGAGTACAACCGCTCTTCCCTTGAGACGCCCGAGAAATGCCACGGCTTTAAGGCTTGCTCCCCTCTCGACCCGTTCTAACCTTCCCGTCTCCAATGCTGGGTCCATGAATACAAAAAAGCTCTCGCTTGCCCTACTGAGTGGTTTGGTTTTGACGGGTGCTTGGTACTATAGGAACACTCTTTTGGGAGCTAGCAAAACTGGGTTTCCGATCGCGGGCGAATCGTCATCAACCCCATCCACTACCACAACCGCTGCTGGACCCGGGGCAACCGAGGGGCCGAGGAAAGTTGTAGCTGTCGACAACGAATCCGTTTATACGGGGACCCTTTCCGCTGGGCCTGGAGGAAGGGTTAGCAAAGAGGTTGAGAACAATAACGGGGAGAAAGTCGTTGAGATGTTAACCCCCGAGCAAGCCACCTCAAAATTGAGACGAAATGAGGAGAGTTATTTTGTTGGGAGAGGAAAAGGTGTTTGGAGATACGATGTGGTCCAAATTCCCAGCAACGACCCTATCGAAGATGATCATGCGGAAAAGATTATCGAAGTTCCCCCTACGATAGTACCAGTGGAGGAAGGGCAGGAAACTGGACCCAGCGATTGGATGTTTTGGGGTGTTTTTGACGGTCATAGGTTCGTTTCATCCTTTTTGATGGTTTCAATACATTATTTACCCTCAAATTGTTTGAGCATGGCTAAATCTTTTCCAACAGCGGCTGGACTACTTCTGCAAAACTCCGTCAAGTTCTCATCACGTTTGTTGCTCGCGAGATCAGTAATACATACAAAGCAGCCGTCGCGGACCCAGCCTCCAAGGCACCATCACCCGAATCAATTGACAATGCCATCAAGAAGGGATTTCTTCAACTAGATCACGAAATCATTCATGAGAGCGTCGACAAGGTCTTCAAGAACCCTTCAAAGTTGGTAGCCGCTGAGACACTAGCACCCGCGCTCTCCGGATCCTGCGCGCTCCTCGCGTTTTACGAAAGCCGCTCAAAACTCCTGAGAGTTGCCGTTACAGGTGATTCAAGAGCTGTGCTAGGTCGTCGCGGTGGCAACGGCAAATGGACTGCAACACCTCTTTCCGAAGATCAGACCGGTTCCAATGAGTCCGAGGCTGAACGGATGAGGAAGGAACATCCCGGAGAGGAATATGTCGTGAGAAACGGGCGTGTTTTGGGTGGGCTTGAGCCTTCAAGGGCATTCGGGGACGCTTTCTACAAGTGGAGTTATGACACTCAATTGAAGATTAAGAGCCAGTTCTTCGGACGAACCCCCAGCACATTACTAAAAACACCTCCCTATGTCACCGCAGAACCAGTCATCACTACAACCCGGATAGAACCCGAGAAGGGCGATTTTCTGGTAATGGCTACGGACGGGCTGTGGGAAATGTTGACCAACGAAGAAGTCGTTGGGCTCGTGGGTAAATGGCTGGATGATCAGAAGGCCGCCTCTAAGGACGGAAAGCCATGGTTCGGCAGTTGGTTCGGGGGAGGAAAAGATCAGGGAATGCTACCTGTGGAGACCGCGACTAACGATTCCACTGGCCAGCGCCAACCCGTTCGTATCAAGCAGTGGGGAGTCACGGCGAAGGACAGTGAGCGGTTCGTCTGCGAAGACCGAAATGCCGCCACCCACTTGGTTAGAAATGCACTTGGTGGAAAGAACCAAGACATGCTTTGCGCACTGTTGACACTGCCCAGCCCTTACTCTAGACGTTATAGGTATATCTATAGCACCCCTAATCACCCGAAATGTATATACATGAACTAACAATCCCTCTACAGAGACGATCTTACCGTCGAGGTCATCTTCTTTGGCGACAACACCGAAAATAACGGTCAAGTCACCATCAACAAGGAAGCCACCGCAACCGTCAAGAGCGAAACTCCCCAAGCAAAACTATAAATAAGAAATCAAGCCCCCATCATCATCATCGTCATCGTCACCATCATCGTCATAATCATCATTATTGTCATCATTATCATCGTCATCATCGCGATCATTATCATAACCAGCATGTAGATTTGACAGTATCCATAACCATACACTTTCTTCGCCTTCAGGTTTGATATATTAGAAAAAAAATCTACGCCTAAACCATAATCGCTAGTTTTTTTCTTCACTTCATAATCAATCTGGGGGTAATGTGTTTTGGCTCTTGCATGCTGTGCTTAACTAAAAAGTTGCCTTTTTACATTCCTTTACATTTCTTTTGTCTGATCCTGAGGGCGAAGTGATGGAAGGGGACTATACCGATTCCTGCTGTTACCCTCTTGTTTTGGCTGGCTGGCTTTGGACGGATTTTCCACGTTTATACTTACTCTACTCTTTTTCACCTTCTCTTTTGTCTTTTCTCCCGTTCTCTTCTGTATAGTACGGTACTGGCGTTTGGGGAGTGGAACACATACAGTTTTCTCGATACTATGCTGCAGAACGCTTGCTTGTGCGATTGATCGACCGATTTATTGGGGCAGGTTAGTGAGGGGCGAATTTAGGCATCGCTGTGCTGTACTAAGGAGGAATAGAGTACCCTGGTCAAAGGCTGCGAGCAATCTGCAGAACCAGAAAAGGAAATTAAGAAAGGCCCCTCGGATACGGGTATAAGCACCGGCCATAGATACGGTAGAAATCTGAATCTTTTTTTCATTTTCCAAATGGGTATCTGATCTTATTCAGACCCAGACACATCATCACATATTATCACTCTTGAAAACCATCGGGGTGCGGAGGTTAGTGCAGCTGTTGGTAAGGAACGTTCCCGCGCTCGCGGGACTTGAGTGGGGTAGACTGATGGGATATTGCTCCTACGGTAACTAAACCAAGCCCGCCAAGGAACAATCTTGAATTCCGATTGAGTATACAGAGGGTGTCTCTGGTGGGCACATCACATTTCGCTATGTATGATTCTTGAAGGGGGAGTAATTACAGCAGTGGTAATGGGGAGTCAGGTTATGATGTATCGCCACGTTTGTCATCACTGCCTTACTTGAATTCTTATTCTTTTCTATGGTTCGCCGCCCTGCTACGTTATCCAGAGCTATCCCATACTTTCTATAACCCCAGCTCGAGCATAAGCATTCTCCCGAAGCAGCACTAAGAGAACATCCATCTGGGGTATCATAGCGTCCGCCAGTAAAATCCAACAATCACTGCCACAAACCGCAAACGCCCAATCCAGTCATGCGACACAAACCACAGAAAAGCCGTCACCACATTGTGTTAGAGAATAGAATAGATGGAGGAAGTAATCGGAACCAAAAAAAAGTAAGCCACCAATCTAAGCTTCTCATTTCCGCGTTTGGTCCAGTGAATATTGCATATTATAGTGACACCGCCAGAGGTAAACACTGCTCGCACAAGAGTGATAAAATGGCTTGAAAAGGAGAGCGTAGAGAGTGCTTACCTAATTCTTATTCCCCTTGGTCAGGAAGGTAAGTTGTCATAGCTGAAGACAGCCATGCGGAAGAGTCTTCCAAGACATTCTTTCAAAGAACATCTTATACCATGATCAGGGAACTACTGGGCAGGGATTATAGCAGGAGGATGGGATGGGGATGTATTCCCCCTGGCCTCCTTAAGAAATGCATACCCTCCCGGGGGGTGGGATGGTGGTAATGATTTCCTTGAGGGCTTTCGGGTGATACTCGATAGTAGTGTTGTGATTTAGGGCCTCCGATCCACGATAAATCCACAACATAATATGATATCTACTTATCGAAATCCATCAAATCTGTAAAACTACCTTCTCCTCTCTTTCCAATTCGCAACCCTGAGCACTCTCCAAAAAGTTCCTCAAAAGTTGAATCTTACAATTAGGGAATCGGCAGGACAGGAATTGCAATGGGGAAGTAGGGATAGTGATATTATCCTTGCTGACCTCCTTGATACGCGCATACCCTCACGAGCGCCAAACCTGAATGATGCTCTTGAGTATTGTGTTCCTGCCTAATTCTCTCTGGTCGGAGGAGGGGGTTTGGTGGCTAGGTGCGGGGCGCCAGCACGGCCTGCTTTGTATACCCCTCCTCTCCAGGCATGATGGCGGTGTGTGAAGTTGCCGTGTGGGTGCCGAGGACTGAAGGAGTGCTCACCATAGCAGTATCAGTAGTGGCGTTAGCTAGTTCCCCGAGATTGTTTGACTCGGCGGAGATACAGCGATTCTGTGTCTGGATTCCTGACCGTAGATGGTGTAGGTGAGTATCGTCCATGGCCTATAGTCTAGTATCCTCCACCAGTAAAGTTAGCCAATCATCAGAGGAAATAAATAGGTGACGCACAAGCCTATATCGGATCACAAATCCAAAGCTTGCTCAGGGTTAAAAATCAACTTTAGGTACGTGGGTAGGGACGGGCAGAGCGAGAAATCATGACTCACCACTCCAGAGGGAGGGTTAGGGCAGAAGGAAGCAAGGTATAACATTATCTAGTTGGACGAACATACTGGATCTATCCCATCATTCTATTGTCAGATAAAAGTGGATAATACAATAAAATTAAAATGTAGCCCCACTTTTCGCAAAAGCTTCCGGGTTCCGAATATATAGATTCCTCGAGCACCCTTTCTACCAAATAGAAACTCCTTGGTTCCCCCCTGCTCCCCCGCGACACCAACTGCTCGTTCCTGCATAGGTGGTGGATACCAAATACTGTCACTTTACGATATATTGGCTTGCCCATGGGCCTTATGTAAAATCGGCCTTAGGGAAGCTGCACCTTGGTTATTCGTAGCTCGTGGTATGGTGTCTTGCTCTGGAGGGGAGCCAGGACACTCTCTCAGTGGGGGGCAGTATAGCATAGAAAGGCAGCCTAATGCCGCCTTAACGGTGTAGATGCATATACACCTACTAGAGGAACTTGGATAGGTATCTCATGCTCCAGGACCAAACCAAATACTTTCACACCTATAACTAGCTCCAAAAAACTACCGCATCCCAGGAAATAGAAGCACTTATGATACCGAGAACCAGTCCGTCAAATGATGTCCTAGTAAGCCTGTGCCAAAATTCCACCAAGCTTCCCGTAAAAAAAGAAACATACTATGATATAATATCCCACGTCAGGAAGGTAACTTAGATCTTCCACGATACCTCTAGGATCCAATAGCTATTTCACCCCAGCACTCACTCCAGAAGCGCATACCGTAGCTCGGATAGTAGAGTACAATGATTAAGCCCAGCCAGCGCAAGAACGACAGCATACTAAATACCAAGCATTATACAGTACACACTACTAACTCACGACAGCACCACTACACACCACCTGCCCACCCACCAATCACACCATAACAGTCCACCTCCCAATCTCCCACACTACACCATTCTACCCACTACCACATGAAAAAACCTTTAGTCATCTCATCACACCCCATCACTCAACAAACCAGCTCCTTGCCAGTTCCCCCTAGGAAAAACACTTCCACCCTACCCATGTACCCGCGTTCTACATACCACCATCTCTAAAGTTACCCCCAGTAACCTTCAAAAAAGATAAAAAATCGACCCAAACTTCACCCAAGAACCAGAAACCGTAAATAACCATGCTAACCTAATCTCAAAAGGCAAAATATCAAGTCGGACATTTGAACACAGCCTCCACCCCAGCCGGATTTCCACAGAATATCAAACCGGGGAGGAACACACAAGGAAAAAAACGGGGTATCATACCATGACGACGATTGCACGTGGGTATATATAATATATTACTATGATAGTCTACACGGCGATGTGGTATATAATTATGATATGCCTAGGGTTTTGGATGTAGATTATGCTACGGTAGGTAGTGAAGAATTGGTTGGAATATATATAATACACCACCAGATACAGTACGAAGAGGGGGGTTGTGGTATGGTATGGTGGAGGTTATGGCGATTTGCATATAGGACCTGCCTGAGGGAGTAGGGGGGAGGGGGGAGGGGGGAAACTGGTTGCTGGCAGGTTGGGATGCTGGGATTAGGTGGAGAGAGGGGAGTGATATTATGTGAATGTGATTGTTGGGTTGAGTGTCATGGCCGGGCACCTTTTATACTCCACTTGCAGTATGATAGAACCTACACAAACACATTGCGGAGGATAAGAATTTCCAAACCATAAATCCAGAAGTAATGATCAGTATCTGTTTTATAGGGCAATAGCAATGCAAAAATAACGCAGCAGAAAACGTCGAAACCCAGAAGTTAACATACAACACACAAGTTGGTCTATCCGAAGAAGTATACCAAGTTTATGCATCCTTATGCCTTCTTCGCTTTAGCACCTGCCTTCCCCTTCCCCTTGCCCGCCCCGCCGCCCTCAGTCAATGCGTCGACACTAACATCGCTAGCCCTCCACATATACCACATGAACAAACTTCTATAAGGTCTAAACCCTTCCGACAAGCGGAGCATATCCGCCTCGCTCATATATTTCCATTTCCCCTTCCCACCAGCCTTCAACTTCGCCACATCCTTTCCAAAGTGTGACGCCATACCCCTTTGTATGCCCAAGTCCCCCGTGGAAAAGACATCCATGCGCTTCAGTCCGAACATCAGGAACATCTCAGCAGACCAATTCCCGATGCCGCGGACCTTCGTCAATTTCTCGATGACCTCTGCATCCGGTGCTGTAGAGAGGACTTCCGGCGAGAGTGTGCCGTCGATGAAGTGTTCCGCAAGAGAAACCACGTACTCAGCTTTTCTCCCGGAGAGGCCGGCGGATCGTAGATTATCGTTCGGACATGCTACGACCATATCCGGCGTTGGGAAGAATGGCTGCTGGCATGTGGGGGTTGGAGTGAAGAGGGCTATGAAGCGGGATTTGATTGTGCGGGCGGCGGCACCCGAAACCTGTTGCGAGATTATTCCACTCACGAGGCTTTGGAAGGGGTTAATGAGTTCTGATAAACCCCCTGCCGAGAATATCTCGCAGGGATGGGATTCGATAAGAGACTTTAGGCTTGAGTCCACTGAGAGCAGATGTGCGGTTGCTTGGTCGAGGATAGTGTTTGTTGTGGCGGGTGCATGTCGTCTGATCTGTAGGACGGCGGTGCTGTTTGCTTGAGGAGCGATTAACGGTGCGTTGGTGCCGTGTGGCGATGCAGGTCTCTCTTCCACTACCCCTGCAGCGGGTATTTGTGTCGACTTCTTTCTAGTTGAAACGGGCTTCTTGCCACCAGCTGAAGATGATTTAGTCCGCTTCGTAACACCAGCCCTGGAAGCGCCTAGCAGCTTTGTGATGGTACCGTTCGCTTTCGAGCGTGTAGTGGCGACCATGGAGGCGGATATTTTTATCAGGCTTGGAAAGTTTGGCGATGATTGAGGGGAAAGCTGACTTTGGAAGAGCTAGGACAGTTGGGTACGATTCGGATTCCCAAAGCAAGAGAAAGGAGGCTGCACCAAGCTTGTGGGTTTTGTTGACTCGAGACCCCAAGCTGGGATCAGAGACAACGCGTTGCACCGCGTTCAATGGCCTGAGAACGCGGCAGATGGTGTTTGAACCAGACAAAGATCATTCGTGAGCCTACCTAATGATGAATAATTGATAACTGTCAGCTCTCATGAGGCAAGTGCAAGGGGGCGGCTGTTTGAGCTTTGAGAACCTGCGAGAGTAGGAAGCGCCGTCCGTCATTGAGCCTAAAATTCAGCTCAGCACCACTGCAGGAAGCGAAAAATTACAATGAACACTTTACTTGTGTTATACTCCTCCCAGGCAAGAAGTATTCGAAAATACGAGTTTTGGGTTTGTATGGGCGCTCGGACAATCGCAGGGGTTTTACCATATATATTTTTAATCCCTGTTTTCGAATACTTCTTGTCTGGGACGAGTATTCCTGTCAACTGCGACACACTAATACTAAACCCTATCCACTGCCAGTAAGAACAAAGAAATAAGCACTCTGCCACGTCACATAATCTTGTATCCTATCGTATCTGAAGCACCCCGGGCAGGAAACTGTTCCCACTCGTCTATGCTTGTTATTGTTGTGATCCGAGCTTTTATGTCATAACCTAGTGGTTCTATGTGCCGGTAGAAGTTGAAGTATGCAGCGGCCTCTGCAAAGTTCCCTTCTAAATATCATACTGGTACTACGAGCCCTTTCAAATCCCCCGCTAGCCCCCCCCTTACTATGATTCGGTAAGAAACGAATTGTGATAAGAGTTAACAATGCCCCTACCGGCACTCGAGCACCGTAGGAGCATATCTGAAAGCGGTTATCTAACGAACTCTAGTTGTTCCATCAATAAGTATCGTCTTCGGGACACACGAAGAGTATGAGAACCTTACGGGGGCGGTTATACACTTAATAAGCAATTGAAGGATCTAACAGGCCCCCCGGCAAGAAACTATCCCACGGCAGCCATCTGGGTAGCACGGAAGGCTACCCAGCTTCATCATCTTAGTGGGAAAGTCTCACAATGTATCACTCGCTCTAGAACTTCAATCTTTCCGCAGCCACCCAGTCCCACAAAACTGCACCAAACCACAGCTTAGTGCTCGAGTACCGTGCTCAAGGCAGGTGGAATAGTGTGCACTCGACAGCGACATAAGCAGGTAAGAATCTTGTGCTGTTTTTTTCGGGAACTTTCTTGCCGCACCATGGTTCTATTTCTTTCGCCTTTTTCTTTCGGATCTTGAGGGTGGTACGAGTACCCTAGCGCGGCGAATCTACCGGTAACTTATGTGCGTGATAATTGGCGCTCGTAAACCCTGTCCTTGTGCTTTTGTATCGGTGTCGCAGATAAGCCTCTCCCACATCACACACCATCATGAAACGCAGTTTGAGATCTACTGCAGCTTATAATAATGGCTCAGCGTGGCAGCTAATGGATTTCTACATGCAGTTTTAAAAGTGCATAGAGATACCGTATGTACTCGAGTACCATATAATAGGTTTATTTGGCTTCATCATCCCCCATTCAAGGCTGTACGGTACTCGGGTAGGTAGCTAAAATTCGGATTTCTGGGCTCCGGGAAAAGTCGTCATGATTGGTCTCTAGGATCGTAGAAGGCACCTCTCGGAGAACAACACTAGAAGCCATTGCCAGAATAAGGCTCGGGTTGTCCATGAGACCTGCCCAGCGATTGCCCCTATGTTGATATAGTGCGGTTACAGCATCTCGTGATTCTTTAGAGTGTGTTTGATTGTGAAGGGGAGCGCGTCCGCTCGTCTGTTCCAGGTGGTAAACTAAGAGGGTAACCACATTTTCCTAAGACAGACTTCCACTTCGCTGTATCAAAAGGGGCAGCTTACTCCAATTGATTGTGAACGAGCAGGAGGTCGTTGGTCAAGATCACAGTGTAACTTCAGATGAGGGAGAAAAATTGTTGTTCAAGGCTTTCCACTCTTTCAGAGCAGACAGTCATGCTTATTGCTTATCCCTTCGTCTGCATGCGGAGCCTCGTGCTCGAGCTGAATGAGGAGGCGGTGGGATCGCTGCCTAGTGGAAAGACAGATTTACCCTCCGGGGCCGTAAATTCCATTGGCCAGGTCGTCATTGGGTGACCAAAACCATACCTTTATGAGCCTAGTTTTTGGAGATCGGAGGACAAACTTCGCGTCAGTCGTGATTTCCGGACACAAACGAATCGGTGCTATACCGTACCAATACTGGCCTCCGCTAGCAAACACAAAACGAAAACAAAATAAATGATAAAAATAAAATAAAAACAATCTGCCAGAGGCGCTCAAACGAAGGGATTACTACGCTAATGTTGCTCAGGTTCTGCCTGTCGTCATGGACAGCCTGGTTTTCGTGGAAGTTCCGCAATCCGACTCACACAGTCCATTGCTTGTTTTCTGATGGGGGCGGGGAAAACCAAGCCAGAAGAGAGGAAACGCGTCATTTTTTTCTAGTCCGGACAACGACCGAACGCTGGAACCATGCTTCTTTTCTTTTCAGCTGCCTACGGTATGCAGTCCACCAAACCCGAATGCGACACGGTAGTGTTGCTCCAGCAAGAAGTTACCGGTATTCGATCAATTGGATGCTAACGTATCAAACAGGCTGTATCAAGCCAACGGGAGTGAGAGAGAGAAACTCTTTGGTCTGGCGAGTGGCCGCGTCAAGTGTTGCCGTCGGCCCGACCAGACCAATTGGGACGGGGGGGTTGATCGCTTGGAACAACCGGGGCTTCCCTCGCCTGTAGAGCAGCCGGATGAATAAGCAATCTTGCAGGGTTCTATCTGAGGAGTTCTTGCATCAAAACTGCGCCAAGGGTATGATAAGGAAAAAGAAGAAGTCTCGTAACCTCAACTGCGCTTCCTCGGAAGCATTGAAGTTCTTGGTGCTTCCTTGTTTTTTGTCATGAGGCTGGGAAAGTAGAATAAACGAAAGTGAAGAATTGAAGAGGTTCGATACGAATTTTGTTTCTTGGCTAGCTGCTGTGGAAGCGGAAGCAATTTAGAGGGGTGCAGGGATCAGCACTCGACTACTCGAGCAGTCTGAGTTTTGGTGGTATTTGGACGACAACCGACGGATCGTTTTCGGCACTGGTATAAATTTAATATCTCGTCGATAAGGGCAAGGATCGAGGGAGCCTGGGACTGCTCCTGCAGCACGGTGGATGGTGTGCCTCCAATCGCTAGTTGGGGAGCCTATTATTATTACGGTACGGAAAGCGAGCGCCAACCGTTAACGATGCTGCATCAGTGGGTGGTGGGAAAAGCGTTTGAGCCTTTGGTTGTACCCCATAGCGACCGGGGGATACCCGCTACTGTGATCGAATCCCTCTGCTGTTTCGGGTTGTCGGCTTCCTCTTTCGATATCATCTTCTGACGACTCTGACCTATCTTTTGTGGGTTCTCGAAACATATCTGGAGGAGAGCTCCTGAGGTTTGGCTATTTGCGGCGGTAGACGCCCGCGGCGATATGCATTCTGATACGATATCTTGGACAGGAAGAAGGAGGACAGGCATGCCTAGTGTTGCAAAAAAAATATCGTGCTGTAAAATGATACGGTAGTGAGGGATGTCTGTAGCCGGAGTACGGTACTAGTACTGTACTTGGCGGGGAAAATACTGCCCATCCTCAACCACCAAAGGATTTTCAACCACCTCTTATGAGAATCATGGCTCTATTAGGTGATGATCCTCTACACATTTGTGGGAGTATCAAATTTTCATGGAAATATTGGGGTTTAGAAGTACCGGTAGGCCAAATTTTTGGCAGGACTAGGGGAATGTTAATTGCTATTACTAAGCTAGCATGAATGCTCGCCTGTTCCGGATGCAGAGGTTCCTCATCACAGAGCTGGGAGATAGGAGTTGCCTGGATGCCATCACCCCCATGCCACCAGCACCGGCATCGTGATTTATGGTATCAGTCTTTTTTCCTTTTTCCTTTTTCCTATTTTTTCTTTTCTGTTTGCTGTCTTGCGCAGCGGTCTTCACTTGCCGGTGGGTTTGATCGTCGTAACACGTTCGCCCCTTCTCTTATTGACAATGACGAGTGTCATGGGAACTCGAAAAATGGGTTCACAGTACTCGAGTACTGTATCTTCAATCAGCATCCGTGCAATGGTATAATTAACCACTTTTGACTTTGAATTCCCTCCGTACACAGTGTAAAGTGGTTGGATGTTTTTGCTCTGAGCCACCCCGTTTCTGGGGTTGTGTATGGCGAGCTGGTTGTGTTCACCGGCCCGTCTTAATACTAATGTTTATTTGTATTGCCTTACTGTATCCGCCGCTGTGTCCACTGCTGCGCCCAGCTCCTGCTTTATTCCGACGACAATGACACTGCTTACGATAGAATGGAAAGTCTAAATTACAGGTAGAGTGGTCAACTGTAGAATTGAGGAAAAGGCCGTGGATAAAAATCTTGGGAAAGGAGAAAAGAGAAAGAGTATCCAGAGATTAAATACAAGTTGAGCGGGTGGAAATCATGGTCCTTCCAATAATAAACCCCTGACGTCTTTCCGAACGCAGAAGATTCCGCAACGATGGTCAAATACAAATACCGGTATCATAACCTTCTATCACAGTGAGCCACCACGCCTAGCCTGTCCCGGTCCGAGCGCTCTTGCCCTCTTCCATAGAATACCCCTGCCAGCAAATCTAACCGTGTGCCCACCAAGACCGCCCTCGCACCTGCTAATTCCGCTGCTAGCGTCGGATCAAGTAAGTGTGCTGCGTGTCTCGCCGTCCCCACAGCTTTTTCTCTCCCGCGTTCCTCCTTTTCCTCCGCCCAGAATTCCCTTTCTTTCTTTCCTTTCCTTGTTTCTTTCCCTGTGCCGCCACTTTCTATCCAACACAAGACTTCTTCTCTTTTCCGCATCTCTCCTCTTCCCTCCTCTGCCCACCTCTTACTTCTTTTTCAACAGTCTCTCGTTCATTCATTCAGCCACTCGAAACCTTCCTTCCTTCATCAAACCCTCTCAGTTCGTTGAACCGAGCAGCAGAGTAGAGTTTGTTTTTGAGTTCTCGCTGCTTTCTTACAACTTCATAATACCTTCCATCGCCTTTTACAGCTCTCCTTATACAATCAAATATTAATACACGCACAATGATCTCTCTGAGAAGATTCGTTCTTGCGGCTGTGGCCGTTGCAGGAGCTGTTAATGGTTTGTCACACATCCACCACCCTTACCCCTATCACGTTCGTTTTTTACCCGTTGTTACATTCCTTTCGGGTGGCTGTTCCCACCAGTTCTCGATGAGCTTGCCCGCGAGATATTTTGAAGATCCATTTTATCTGACTTGATGTTTGTTAGCTCAATGTGACAAAAGTGTCGAGATCAAGAGCGATAGTGATGCTAGTGCCTTGAGTAATTGCAGCACTATCAAGGGGGATGTTACCATCGACGTGGGTGTTACGACTATTTCTCTGCCGAGCGTCCAGACAATTGAGGGAGATCTTACCATCAAGGGGGCCGTCGGATTGACCTCTATTGATTGCCCTATGCTCAGACAAATTGAGGGTGATTTCGTCATGCAAGGCTTGACTGTCTTGTCTAGCTTGTCTATGCCTGAGTTGGCCAAAGTTGGCTCTATCTCGTGGACTACCCTTCCCGCTCTTAGCCAATTGACCTTCACCAAGGGAGTCACTGAGGCGTCGAGCGTCCTCATTACCGATACCATCCTTACCAGCCTTAGCGGTATTAGCTTGATGACCGTAAAGACCTTTAATATTAACAACAACCGTTACTTGAACGTTGTTGATTCTCCTTTGGGAAATGTTAGCGAGGCTCTTTCTGTTGAGTTCAACGGGAAATCACTCAACTGCTCCTTCTCTCAGCTCGTCTGGGCTACCAACATTACTATCCGTGAGGCTGGTGACGTTTTTTTCCCCAAGCTCGCCTCTGTCAATAACTCTATTGCCTTTATCCAAAACAGCTTTTCGTCTGTTTCCTTCCCTCAGTTGGAGAAGGTTGGCCAGTCATTTGCGTTCAACGGCAACACTCAATTGACCAATGTCACCGCCAACAGCCTTACATCCGTCGGTGGTACTTTCCAGTTTGCCAACAACACCCAATTCCAAAATCTCAATGGCTTCCGTTCCTTGAAAACCGTTGGTGGTTCTGTTGACTTGTCTGGTACTTTCAAAAAGTAAGATTATCTTTTATGCAGCTGATTGAATACTACTGACTTCTGAAAGCGCTACTCTTCCTCAGCTCGATGATGTCCGTGGTGGATTCAACCTTCAGACCACGGAGGAATTCGACTGCACTGAGTTCGACAAGAAGCATACTAGTGGAGTAGTCAAGGGAGACTCGTATACCTGCAAGGGAAAGCTTAGCGAGGCCAAGTCCAGTAATGGAGGTGCTTCAACCACCGGTGGATCCGGATCCGGTTCAGGAAGTGGTCAGAAGAATGCTGCCACTGGGCGTGCTGGTATCAGCACTTTCGCTTTGATCGCCGTCGTTGCTGCCACTTTGATCCTGTAAATTTAATATACCTGGATTTCCGAGCTTTCTTTGAAGGGTTTTAGTGTTTTGTCAATTACTACGAATGTTATCCTGGAGAGGTAGAGTCAAGGCTCACTAATTTTATTGTTAGTCTCTAGGATTTTTTTGTGGAGATTGGGCAAACATGATGAAGCAATGAAGTTGATTGGTGTTCGTCTGCTAAAAAGGGTTCCGGCTGCTTGTGTTTTTTTTTTTCTTTTTTTTTTTTCCCGCCTTGCCTTTATATTCATTTTCTCCAGTTATGTCGTTCAAGTCCGTCATCTGGAGGCATAAAGTGCGATGAAAAGCAACACGCTATTTTCTGTTACTCAAAATACACGGTAATTGGGATTTTCACTTCATTCAGTAACTATTCGTTCGTATTTCTTTTTATTATACTTTTTTGTGATGCATAGCTTTCTCTCGATGGCTCTTTTCTTTCCGCTTCTGTACTTTTTCCCTCTTCATCTCAAGGATACCTCGCAACGATGAAATATTTTCTTTGGCAAGCTCCTGACCAAAGTAATTTACTAATTCTTCATTTGTTGTGAGATGCTTGTAGCATTTGAAAAATCGAGCTTCTTTCTCAGTGGCTTTTTTATAAGCACCATGGTAGACCCGGTCATAACTGATGTATTACCTCTATTACTTGTACCGCGCATCTGGTTAAACTGGAGCAGTCGAGTGAAGTACGGCTCGATAGCGAGTGAGAATAAACCTCTTCAGGAAACCCCCCCCCGAAAACGTAGAACTTTGGTAGAAACAACATGGTGTGGCAAATTGTCGCCAAAAATCTAACTCTGGGGGGCGACTTTTCTGCAAACCGAGCTCGCCAATTGAGCTACACTTTCTTTGGCTATAGTGTCTCTTGTGCTACTAATTGTCCCCTACCTAAAACTGCTACAAGAACTCGACACTCGTCTATTGCAGTCGCGGAACACCCAAATATACACCCCGTCCAAATCCACGGTTCGCTGCTGGCTGGTCGGATTTCAGTAATCCTAGCCTAAAGCCAAACAATGGGACTATGTAGTTGGGCGGGATGTGTATTATGAGACAAGAAGCCTAATTTGACAACTCCGTGATTGCCATGTTATGGAGATTAGGAGCTGGCATTACCGACTCGCCTCACTATTGGATCGTCTTTGCGCAGCAGATGAATGCTGGGTGCATTCAACAATTGCTGTAAGCATTGGGAGCTTGACTAGAGGACCCAGTGGTGCTATGTTGGCACCGTGGCCATCACCTACCGATTCCGGCCCTGGAGATTGAATGCGGTGAAGAAAGGTGCCGCATGCTGCAGTCTCTATGAATTCTCGGACCACCGTGAGACCTCTGCTCGCAGCCTCGGTGCCGAGGGCTGCCCTTAATGGATAGATCATAAGGGCCATCCAGCCATCTGCGGTTGACCGTCCAATTCTCCATTGAGCTGAACCAGGCTGAGCATCGATGCACGCTGCGAGTACCCATCTTGGCCGCCAGAATACGATGTACCGGAGATTTCTTACCGAAACCTAATTCATGCAAGAAAATTGTAGTATGAATCGGGCGAATCAAGAGGCGTTTGATCTCGTTGGTAGAGAAAGGAAGAGGTGACTTTCTTGTGTGCGGTGTGCTCTTCTTCGAATGAATAGCCATAGAAACCCGGGGAACTGTGGGAGGGATGAGGGAAGGATGAGGGAAGAGAGGTCATAATCAAAAACACTTAGGGTTAACTGCGTTGCTTTGGCCACTATGATACCTTACCCTGCTTTTTTCTACCATCGCTCATCTCCAAGTCCGCATTCTCATCATTTCCCCCCCACTGATCTGTGGGCTCGATTCCAAATTCTCGGTGTCTGTCAGATCATTGGCTTGTGTGTCACCACGGGAGATAACTTGGTTGGCTACCGCTTTCTGCCAGGCACGGACAAGCACTCAAATGCACATCAGACACACACACTATCGCACCCCCCCACCACCCTAACCATACATATAAATGTATATATATATGTCTACCTCATGAAAGACATACCCACACACACACATAAACATGCACAATGCACCCGCATGTACGCACTTGGACTGTGGTTATGCTCACTTGCTAACCTTCTAACTCACAGCTCCATCCCCTCCTCACCCTCACATGAACCGCGAGAGTGTTACTGGGTATCTAATAAATATCACGAAATACAGCGTTTGCATTTTGTCTACACTTACCACCCCCCCTCATACTTGCAGTTGCCTGGCGCCGGTCTCCGTGCCTTCGGCGATGACGGCCAGCGGCCAAGGGCGTGAGTTATGTACAGTAATGTCCATAAACGAGATCTCTTGATGACCTTTGAATCTTTGTGCCACAGCCGGCAGTCACGGATGGGCTTGCTACTGTTTTCGTTGCCGTCACGGTCCCACCAGTTCGTCTCTTCGATCTTAAGGTTGTGATTATCTATGGGGGTCTCGGGAAGATGCATATTCACCTTCTTCGAGCTCAGAAGTGGAAAAGAAGAGCGAAAATAAAATAAAATAAAAACAAAGGCCAAGGGATGGGCAATTGAAGTGGCAGCTGGGGGAGAAGGAGAACTAGAAGGGTGGGTAAACAGAAATGTTTCTTCATTGGCCGTCTGCGTGGGGAACAAGACTTGTCCTCAGTTTCTCTCAGTTTCATATGGGAGGGGTTTTTTCTTTTCTTTTCGGCAGTGGGATGAGCTTCGGTGAGTTTTATGTTACCAACTGCTTTGAGAATCTCACCAATGGATGATGTCTCAATTGGAAAGAAAGAAAAAGAGGGGAAAGAGAAACAAATCAGAAAAAAAAATCGTCCCTCCCCTCTCCTCTTCAAACTACCCCTTCCTCCCACAGACCCGTCGGGCCCAAGGGAGTAGGAAAATTTGGCAATTTTCGGAATTTAGAACAAAATCACCATCTCTCTCTCCATGGGACAGACAATGGGTACCGGGCTGAACGGATTTGTCCCTTAATCCCCTTGCTCCATCTCTCTCGTGGAAGGTTGAAAAAAAAAGGGCAGTGACAGGGAAGAGGGCCAAAAGCAAGATAGAGGAGAGGGATGAGGTTTAAGAGGGATTTTCACTTTTCCATCCCTTTTGGTTTCACCTAGAATTGCCCACTCACGGTCTAGAAGAACGGCCAGACTGACTTTCTGCCTTGTCTATGGATAGGCAGGGTTCAATTTTTTTTTCTTCCTCTTATCCAACCACGAGATGCGGTCATGTTGGCTCGCTGTCTATCCTGTCTTATCATGTCCTGTCTGTCCGCCCATTCGACAATGCAACATGCAAGGGGCATTACCAGATCCTCCCCGTCGGAGAATAGTCACAGTATGTGAAACCCGAAGACGCCCAAATGATATATTACATCTCGCTTGCGATGCATTGAGGGGGGAGAGGGCAATAGAAATAAGAATCAAAATGGGGGTGCCTGGGTGATACTGATCGGTCTAACCATGCGCGGTGGAAGCAGGAAAATTTGTGCTTAAGCCTCTATTACGGGACTGTATTGTGTTATTATGCTCCTATCTTATTACGATACATGCGCTGCTCTCCAATCGACCTATGCATAAAGTCAAAGCTGATCCGATTGCAGTTGCGGTTTGACTAGATGAGCACAATGGGGGAGGGGGTGGTGGCGAAGGAGAACAAGACTAATAACTGTTCTGTCTCATTTGCAAATAAAGCGCTGAGAAAAAGCTTGCTCTAGGACCTGTTATACTCATACGGAGGTCCTTCCCTCCAATATATTCCTTATTTTTCAATTGGGGAGAGGGAGGGGAAGTGGTTGATGTATTGTGCTTGCTGAGCCAATTGAAACGGGGCAGGTATCATGGAGTATTACGCGAGGACTGCACATAAGCTATCACTCACGTACCGAAAGGAATGGGAAGCAAATGAGGTCTTTTTTTTCTTCTTTTTCCTACTTGCACGGTAAATGATAAGACATTTGCAGTCCGCCCCTCTCTCTATCAACCCCCCCTCTCCCCCTATGTGGAACTGTTAGTACCAGGGTGTGGGGCACGGTCAATTTCTCGTGTTTTACGGATGATGATCTCCCCTGGGTTCCCCGCAGCTGCTGGGTGTGAGATACGCATTTGTAACTTTATTTTTATTTTCTTTTCCCTTCCCATTAGCTTTTTCTTACCTCTTTCCTAACTTGCTCCCTATGCCCTTGTCTAGCAAAGAGTTCCCAAGAAGTGGTGGTGGTGGATGGAAGGGATATATGTGGAGGGAAGAGAAGCGTAAATTGGGGGGAAAAAAAGAAACATACTTGATCATTTGCGAAAGGATTTGAATCCGAAAAAAAAACTATATCAAGAGTGAGATCCCCCCATATGCCATTTTTCACATTTATTTTTTCCCCCCACTCATCCTCTGAATAGCCAGCACTTTTGTTTTCCTTTCTTTCTTCTTTCTTTCTTCTATCACATCATCTATTCTCACACTCCCTTCCCGTGCAGTTCAGCAGGCGCTTGCGTGCTTGCCTGTGCTGCGCAGGGTAGCTGTTGGTCCGTCTATCTACCTGTCTTGTGGTTATTGGTTCAGTCGTTTTTGACGAGGGCGTTGTCTTTTATCGTCGTCATCGCAATAAGGGAGATTCTTCCTTCTTTCCTTCTTTCTTGTCTCTTCTCTCTTTTGAACAGGAAGGGAAAACGGGAGAGCTGCTTTTTCTTACTCCTTATAAAATCTACAACTTGTCATGGATCCCAAGTCTTCTACTATGAGTTCTAAAGCCTCTTCATCGGATTCTCTCCCGTGAGCTTCCTCCCCTTTTTATTTCCTCCTATCCATCCATCCGTTTTCGTCGCCTTCTCTCACGTTTTCCTACACAAGTTATCATTCCCCTAGAAAAGAATGATAATGGTAAGAAGTCCAAGAAAGCTAAAAAAAAACAATTCCGTACACAGGCCAATAAGCTCTCTAATGCAGCACATTATGCACCCACGGGAGCATACCAACAAGTCCCCGGAAGACCCATACGCAGCAAAAGCTCACCTCTCCAGCGAGTCACCAAAGCTCCAACACCAGCAGCAGCAGCAACAACAACACAACCCACTCCCCACGCTGGCGATCCCATCCTCGCAAGCCCCACTCTTCACAGAGCCGAACTTCCACAACATCCCGGAGATAGAATCACTCTCGTATAGCCCCGTCTCACCGAGGACGCGCTGTCCATCGTTATCAGAATCTCTCTTATCAAGCGGGAGCTGCCCCTCTCCGCACACTTACGGTCTCGTAACACCCAACTCTGACTGCAGCGGCGGTAGCATTGGAATCGGCCTCGGTAGCGCAATGCCAGTCTACGATGGGCCGAAGCGGTACGAAGTCCGGCCTGTTTATCGTGCCGGTATCAGCAAAAGCTATAATAATAATAATAGTAATAATAATCCAAATAATAACCCAATCCGTCACTCGCTATCCTCCTCTTCCTCCACCTCATCATCTTCCGCTTCCCACCACTACCATCATCATCGCCATCGCGGCCACCACCACCACCTCCTCCTCCGCGGCCGCTCCCCGTCGTTGAGGACTTCTTCTTCGCCTCACGACCGCTCAAAGGACAAATTGGCCAAGCATGAGAAGAGGCGCATAAGCCACTTGAACTCGGAAAAGAAAAGGCGTGAGAGCATTAAGGGTGGCATGGATGCCTTGCTGGAGCTGGTCCCCGGTTGCAGAGATGTAAGACTTAGCAAGGCGAATGTGCTTAAGGAGGCTAGGGAGTACATCCTCGAGCTTAGGGGTGGGTGGAGGGAGTTGCAGGTTGAAATTGAGCGACAGAGGAGGGAGAATGAGGAACTTAGGAGGGCAATTCAGGTTGGGCATGCGCAAGATCATCGTGGGTTTGTTTGCAGGCTTTAGATAGTTTTTTTTTTTTTCATTTTCACCTTCTTTCGACCTCGAGTGTTTTTTTCTCCCCCTTTCCCCCTTATTCCTTCGTCCATTAGGTTAGTTTCAGTTCAATTAGGGAGGTTTTTTCTTCTTTCCCTATTTCTATTAAGTATTCCATCTCTTCCCTCTCACTTACCTATTAGGTGGGAAAATGGATCTCAATTTTTAGTTCATTTCATCATTTCCTTCCTTTCCGATCATTGAAACAAACAATCCCTCTCCTCTCGAGGAGGAGGAAAAAAAAAAAAAAAAAAATAAAAAAAATAATATCATGTAATATCA